>SAMEA3663028__coassemble_47_pt1 | contig 80346 bp, 69 predicted proteins | sample SAMEA3663028__metabat2_high_PE_020 | metagenome-assembled genome bin SAMEA3663028 (sample SAMEA3663028) | pig gut metagenome | biome: pig gut; feature: pig-associated habitat; material: faeces | place: France | collected 2012
AACTGGAAGAAAGGAATAAATCCAATCACCATCTAAGATGATTGGATTATACGTGAAGAATAATGGACTACTTTACAAGATATGGTCTGGAATTCAATCCATTTATAAAGAATTCCAAAGAAATCTTAGTTACTACATCTGAATACAAAGAAACTTTATTCAGACTTGATTACCTTGCTAAAACCAAAGGTTTTGGTCTCCTTACTGGTTCTGCTGGCAGAGGTAAAACTACCGCTATAAGAACCTGGGCAGCTACCCTTAATCCTTCACTATATAAAGTTGTGTATTCTTCACTATCAACTCTTACCCCAAATGATTTCTACAGAAATCTCGTGAAAGAGCTTGGCAGTGAACCCGCTTTCAAAAAACCTGACAACTTCCGAATCATTCAGGAAGAAATCACAAGGCTCTCTCTCGAAAAAAGAAAGACACCCATAATCATCATTGATGAAGCTAATTACATTAATAACGCTATTCTTAATGACTTAAAAATCCTTTTCAACTTTGAAATGGATTCAAGAGACAGAGCCGCTATTCTTTTAGCAGGACTTCCAAAACTTAACTCCACTCTTCAGCTCCAAATCCACGAGCCATTAAAACAACGTATTGTCATGAACTATAATCTCGAAGGTCTTTCCAAAGAAGAAGGCAGAACTTACATCGAAGAGAAACTTAAAGGTGCAGGCTGTAATCAGACCATCTTTGAGGATGCTGCCGTTGAGGCAATCCTTAATGCTGCTGATGGTACACCGCGTCTTATTAACAAGTACTGCAATGCAGCTATGCTTTTAGGAGACAGTGGCAAAGCTAGTCTCATTACAACCGACATCGTTATGCAAGCAATTAATGACTGTGAGCTTGGATAACCTCTGCGTGCCTCATTCACTTTATTTGGGTGAGGCACATTTAATCTGAAAAATCAGTATCAATTAAAGTGCATCATTCATCGGTATCTATGCTGAAACAGCACCATTTAATGTGAAGAACGAAGCATCATTTAATGTGCTAAACAACACTTTGTTCATATGCCCGATAAGGATGATTGCACAGTTGTATTTCTCCGCTATATCACCTAAGTGTTTCATTACCGGACGAATCTCATTTGCACGGTGCATATCCACTCCAGAACCAAGGTATGCTTGTATCGGGTCAAGAATCACTAGCTTTGCTCCCGTCTGCTTTATCGCCTCTTCGATGCGTAAATCTGACATGCCAAGTCCTTGCTCTGATTCATCAATAACAAGCACCTTAGAGCAATCTGCCCCTGCAGCTTCCAATCTCGGTTTTACTGTGTCTGCCAATCCATCTTCCGCAGTCTGATAGATAACGTTCACAGGTTCACGTTCCTGATCATCCTCCGGAAGCTTCTCTCCTTTGGTCAAAAGTGCTGCTATTTGCAACACCGCCGTTGTTTTACCTGCCCCCGGGTCGCCTTGTATAATCGTTAGCTTCCCATAAGGAATATATGGATACCAAAGAAACTCTACTTTCTTTGTTTCCACATCTGCCATATTAATAATCTTTAAATTGTCCATTGTTATTCCATCATTTCCTTTCACTAAATTACGTAAAAATCCTTTAAAATCAACGAAAACGGTTGATAGGCGGAATAACCTCTGCTATAATTATCTTGTCTAGAGATAACAGAGGTTATAACGTTATCAATTGAGTCTTTATGGTTGCCGCCATTAAGACTCTTTTTTATTTTTTCTGTTTGCATCTAATAACATCGCTACCTTTTTCTGTTCGTTTGGATATAAATGACCATAGGTGTTAATTGTAATCTTAATATCTCGATGCCCAAGTCTTTCTTTAATCAGAATAATCTCGATGCCTTGGTTAATTAGATATGCTACATGTGAATGTCTAAGGTCATGCACACGAATATCCTTTACTCCTGCTTTTGCAATCCGACGTTTCAATTTATTCTGTACCACTCTTGCACAGATTGGAAACAATCGCTCATCATCCGGAAATCCATATTTCTTATCACAGAACTCTTTGACCGCATCCCTTAAAAATTCCGGAATATCAATCGTACGAATAGATTCCGGTGTTTTCGGTGTCGTGATTAAATCCTTTCCATCAATTCGATAAAAAGTCTTTTTGATATGCAATTTACAATTATCAAAATCGAAATCGCTTTTCGTAAGTGCGAGCATTTCCCCTTCTCGAATACCTGTCCAGAATAGAATCTCAAACATTAAATAATAATGGTCGCTTTTATCCATTGTTTCAAGAAACGTCTCATACTCATCTATCGTCCAAAAATTCAAATTCTTCGAAGCATCTTTTCCCATACGTTTTACCTTTTTACATGGGTTATTGCTCAAATCATAAACATTCATTGCATGAGTAAATAGACTCGTCAGCTGATTGTTAATCATTCTAAGATAGCTTTCTGAATACTCTTTCTTATACATCTCATTCTGCCACTTGATAATTTGAGGAGCCGTGATGTCGCACATTTTCATGTCTCCAAAGTATGGAATAACATGTCGCTCCATCATCTGTTTTTTACTTCTGACACTTCGCTCCTTTAGTTCGTTCTGCTTATCCTCAAAATACTGTTCCATGAAGTCTTTAAGAAGCATATTCATGTCACCTTGTTCCTTTAGGGTTCTTTCGCTTTCATACAATTTAGCTTCTCGCATGGTTTTGAATCCACGTTTCTTACGTCTCTTCTTTTTGCCATACATGTCTACCTCGTACCACTGGGCAACCCACGTTCCCGTTGTTTTGTCTTTACAAGCCATAATCTTCCTCCCTTCTACGATGCTTCAAAGCCATAAAATTTTTCTGCGAAGAATTTGCGTGGCACTTTGCCAGCTTCTACTTCGTATCCCATGGATGCAAGTTCAAGATTTAATTTCTTGATAACCTTGTATGCGTGGTCTCTGGAACATTCCAAATAGTCCTTAACATCATCTGCTGTTAATAAATACTTTGTACGATTCATGGTCTCACCTCCTTTTTAGTATGTACGATTTTCGTACTGTTTATATTGCCATTATAATGTACGAATTTCGTACTGTCAATCATTTTTCGTACATTTTTAAATTTTCTATGTACTTTTTTCGTACACCATGTTATAATCCATAAGTAGAAAGGATGGTGTTAGCCATGGGAGACGGACAAAGATTAAAAGAAATCCTTGAACAGAAAGGTAAAAGTGTACGTTGGGTTGCGAGAGAAACCACTATAAGCCCAACGACTATATACTCAATCATTCAAAAAGATACTTCTATTCGTTTTGACTTCGCATTACGAATTGCCAATGCTTTAGGTATCGAAGTATCTGAGATTTGCTCAGATGCATCTCTCAATTCAGAGAATTGGGACAAAAACGATTCTATCACTCTACCAGAACTTCCATCCGGCATGGATGAAATTTTGGATGGGAACCGAATCAAACGATACCTCAAAAACACCTTATATCCACTTATGTGTTTGTTTGGGAAAAATAATATGCCTAAATTAGATGAACATCTGACAAACTACTATCAGTTATCAGATGAAGGCAGAAATGATGTAGACCAATATATCAAAGCACAGCTGTCTATCAAGAGAGACCCTGACCGTGCAGCTGACATAAAGAAAATAACAAAATGGTAGGAATTGAATCCCTTAAGTGTCAAAACTTAGGGGATTTTTTATGTCCAAAGATTGACGAACACGAGTATCATCACGTATCATGGAGCCATTTTGGAGCCACTTATCAAAATTTATTACGTGCAAACGTAAAAAAGGCTCTCCGTGTAAAAACACGGAAAGCCTTATAATTACTAGCTTTGTGACACTATCAATTGAAATTACTCAATGATTGTAGTAACTCTACCTGAACCTACTGTTCTACCACCTTCACGGATAGCGAATGTAAGACCCTGCTCACAAGCTACTGGGTGGATAAGTTCGATAGTCATTTCTACGTTATCACCAGGCATGCACATTTCTGTACCTGCTGGAAGGTTACAAACACCTGTAACGTCTGTTGTTCTGAAGTAGAACTGTGGACGATAGTTGTTGAAGAATGGTGTATGACGTCCACCTTCATCCTTTGTAAGAACGTAAACCTGAGCTGTAAACTTCTTGTGGCACTTTACTGAACCTGGCTTAGCAAGAACCTGTCCACGCTCGATATCTGTTCTGTTGATACCTCTAAGAAGAACACCGATGTTATCTCCTGCATATGCCTCGTCAAGAAGCTTTCTGAACATTTCGATACCTGTTACAACAGACTTCTGTGTCTCTTCCTTGATACCGATGATTTCAACTTCTTCTGACATCTTAAGTGTACCACGCTCTACTCTACCTGTAGCAACTGTACCACGACCTGTGATAGAGAATACGTCCTCGATAGGCATAAGGAATGGCTTATCTGTCTCTCTCTCTGGATCTGGAATGTACTCATCAATTGTGTCCATGAGTTCCATGATCTTGTCGCCCCACTCTGATGAAGGATCTTCAAGAGCCTTAAGAGCTGAACCCTTAACGATTGGGCAACCTTTGAAGTCGTACTCTTCAAGCTGCTCTGTGATTTCCATTTCAACGAGCTCAAGAAGCTCTTCGTCGTCAACCATATCACACTTGTTCATGAATACTACGATATATGGAACGCCAACCTGTCTTGAAAGAAGGATATGCTCCTTTGTCTGAGCCATAACACCATCTGTAGCAGCAACAACGAGGATAGCACCATCCATCTGAGCTGCACCTGTGATCATGTTCTTAACGTAGTCAGCATGGCCTGGGCAGTCAACGTGAGCGTAATGTCTCTTCTTTGTTGAGTACTCAACGTGAGCTGTAGAGATTGTGATACCTCTTTCTCTCTCTTCCGGAGCCTTATCGATGTTTTCGAAGTCAACCTTCTCGTTACCTTCTACTCTCTCAGCAAGAACCTTTGTGATAGCTGCTGTAAGAGTTGTTTTACCATGGTCAACGTGACCGATTGTACCAATGTTACAATGAGTCTTAGATCTGTCAAATTTTGCTTTTGCCATTTTTAATTTCTCCTTGTTAGATTAAATATAATGTACTGTTCTATAAACAAACCGACTATTATTGATTATATTTCAAACCCTCGGTTTTTTCAAGGCTATATTTAGCCCTTCTTATCAGCCAAAACCTTTTCCTGAACTGACTTTGGAACCGGCTCATACTTCTCAAAGAACATTGAGTAGTTACCACGTCCCTGAGTTCTTGAACGAAGGTCTGTAGCATATCCAAACATTTCTGAAAGTGGAACGAAACCACGAACCATCTTACCGTTACCAACGTCGTCCATACCTTCGATACGTCCACGACGTGAATTGATGTCACCGATAACATCACCCATGTACTCTTCAGGCATTGTAACCTCAACCTTCATGATAGGCTCAAGAAGTACAGGAGCTGCTTTCTGCATAGCATCCTTAAACGCCATAGAACCTGCAATGTGGAATGCCATTTCTGATGAATCGACTTCATGGTATGATCCGTCATAAACTGTAGCATGTACACCTACAACAGGGAATCCGCCAAGAATACCGGTCTTAGTAGCTTCTTCGATACCTTCACCGACTGCTGGGATGTATTCCTTAGGAATAGCACCACCAACGACTTCTGAATCGAACTTGAATAATTCTTCGCCGTTAGCATCCATAGGCTCGAAACGAACCTTACAGTGTCCGTACTGACCACGTCCACCTGACTGCTTAGCATACTTAGAATCAACTTCAACTGACTTAGTAATAGCTTCCTTGTATGCAACCTGTGGTGCACCAACGTTAGCTTCTACCTTAAATTCACGAAGAAGTCTGTCAACGATGATCTCAAGGTGAAGCTCACCCATTCCGGCGATGATTGTCTGACCTGTTTCCTGATCTGTATGAGCACGGAATGTAGGATCTTCTTCAGCAAGCTTTGCTAATGATTCACCAAGCTTACCCTGACCTGCCTTTGTCTTTGGCTCGATAGCAAGCTCAATAACCGGCTCAGGGAATTCCATAGACTCAAGGATAACAGGATGCTGCTCATCACAAATTGTATCACCTGTTGTTGTGAACTTGAATCCAACTGCTGCTGCGATATCACCTGAGTAAACCTTATCAAGCTCAGATCTCTGATTAGCATGCATCTGAAGGATACGTCCAACTCTTTCCTTTTTACCCTTTGTAGCGTTAAGTACGTATGAACCTGAGTTCATTGTACCTGAATAAACTCTGAAGAATGCGAGCTTTCCTACGAATGGGTCTGCCATAATCTTAAATGCTAAAGCTGCGAAAGGCTCCTCATCTGATGAGTGCTTCTCAACTTCATTACCATCAAGGTCAACACCCTTAATTGCAGGGATGTCTGTAGGTGCCGGCATATACTCAATAACAGCGTCAAGGAGCTTCTGTACACCCTTGTTTCTGTATGCTGAACCACAGCAAACAGGAACTGCGGTACATTCACATGTACCCTTACGAAGTGCTGCCTTAAGTTCTTCAACTGTGAGCTCTTCACCCTCAAGATATTTCATTGTAAGGTCATCATCAAGCTCTGCAATTTTTTCAATTAATTCGTCATGGTAAAGCTGTGCTTCATCCTTCATATCATCAGGGATGTCAACGATTGAAATATCATCACCCTTATCATCATTGTAGATGTAAGCTTTCATCTCCATAAGGTCGATAATTCCCTTGAACTCGTCTTCCTTACCGATAGGAAGCTGAAGAACGATTGCGTTTTTACCAAGTCTGTCTCTAATCTGATCTACTGCTCCGTAGAAATTTGCTCCAAGGATGTCCATCTTGTTGATGAAAGCCATTCTAGGAACGTTATATGTGTCAGCCTGTCTCCATACGTTTTCTGACTGTGGCTCTACACCACCTTTGGCACAGAAAACACCAACAGCGCCATCAAGTACACGAAGTGATCTCTCAACTTCCACAGTGAAATCTACGTGACCAGGTGTATCAATAATGTTGATACGATGCTCAAGTGCGCCCGGCTTTGCTTTGCAGTTTTCCTGAAGTGTCCAGTGGCATGTTGTAGCAGCTGATGTGATTGTGATACCTCTCTCTGCTTCCTGTTCCATCCAGTCCATTGTTGCAGTACCTTCATGAGTATCACCAATCTTGTAGTTAACACCAGTGTAATAAAGTATACGCTCTGTCAATGTAGTCTTACCCGCATCGATATGAGCCATAATACCAATATTTCTGGTTCTCTCCAATGGATATTCTCTTCCAGCCAAGATCTCTTCCTCCTATTAGAATCTGTAGTGTGCAAAAGCTCTGTTTGCTTCTGCCATTTTGTGCATATCTTCTTTTCTCTTTACAGCTGAGCCTGTGTTTGCTGCTGCGTCAAGAATTTCGTTTGCAAGGCGTTCTTCCATAGTCTTTTCGCCGCGCTTACGTGAGAAAAATGTAAGCCAACGAAGAGCTAATGCCTGACGACGATCAGGACGAACTTCGATAGGTACCTGATATGTAGCACCACCGATACGTCTTGCCTTAACTTCGAGCATAGGCATAAGATTGTTCATAGCCTCGTCGAATACTTCAAGAGCCGGCTTTCCTGCCTTCTCTTCTACTCTTTCAAAAGCTCCATATACAATTTTCTGTGCAACACCCTTCTTGCCATCTAACATAATGTTATTAACAAGCTTTGTTACGACTTTGCTATTGTAAATTGGATCTGCTAATACGTCTCTTTTCTGGATATGTCCTTTACGTGGCACGTCTCTTCCCTCCTTAATCAAAATTTATTCATCGGATCACTATTAATCCGACAGTGATTAGATCATAGGTACTCACATGTATTCCGCTAAATGTGTTCGCGCTGGATGTATCATAAATTTGTGAAATGAATTCCAACACTCAATTTAGTTTTGTTTAGAGTTTCCTAACATCGCGCTGATTATACAGCCCGATAAATACACCCGGTGCAATTACTTAGCAGCCTTAGGTCTCTTAGCGCCGTACTTAGAACGGGCCTGCTTACGGTTAGCTACTCCGGCTGTATCGAGAGTTCCACGAATAACATGGTAACGTGTACCAGGTAAATCCTTTACTCTACCGCCACGGATAAGAACAACTGAGTGTTCCTGAAGATTGTGGCCTTCTCCCGGAATATAGCTTGTTACTTCAATTCCGTTTGAAAGACGAACTCTGGCGATTTTACGAAGAGCTGAGTTAGGCTTTTTAGGTGTAGCTGTCTTAACTGCTGTACATACACCACGCTTCTGTGGAGAAGATGTCTCGATAGGTCTCTTGTGAAGAGAGTTAAATCCCTTTCCGAGAGCAGGTGCTGTAGACTTCTTAACAGCTGTCTGTCTACCCTTTCTTACTAACTGGTTAAATGTTGGCATTCTTTTCACCTCCTTGTATTATAATTTACTGTTACAAATCATTCGATTTGCCTTGCGTTTTACTTAAAAATCGTCGTTTTTACGCAAAACCGCAATCTAAAATATTATAGAGGTTGACCACATATTAAGTCAACCCCTACATATCGTGCACAATTAACGAATTTATCGCTAAAATTTGTATTATTTTATGCTAAATGTACTTAATGGCAAGAGCACCGATTATAAGGTGTCTTGCCATTAAGTATTGTCAGGCTTATTCAGCTTCTGGCCGGAACGTTAACGAGTGAGTACTCAAGTTCCGATTCTTCTCTCAAGAGCTTAACAGGATGGAAGAAATAACTCATCCTTGGCACCCTATCATTACCGCTTAAAGCAATCACTCTCTCAATATGTGACTCAATCCACAGCGCATAAGCTAATATTGCTAAAAGCACAAGACTAATAACAACGACTGCGACAACCGGAGCGTAGCTGAACCGGTTAAAGTTGCCGGAAAGCGGCACCTGGTTATCTTCAATAATAGTAAAAACGTAATCCATATCCTGTCACCTCGGAAAACTAATACAATGAGACTACGCTATATAGCCTACACTATATATGACTGTAAAAAAAACACAAACGGTCCTTTTTTCACAATTTTTCTCATATTTTTGTCAACTTTTTTCAATTTCGCAAGGCTTTGGCCACCCGCGCAAATTAACTTCGTCACATACCCCGTATAATGTGAGTACAATGTGAAAATTGTGTGACTTTCTTCTTTAATTTAAGTAATTTTTAATATATAATCAAATTGTCACAATATGACAGTTTACTTTCATTCAGGAGGAAATAAAAGTGAAAAAGGACTCAATTCGTATATATAAAACATTCAAGGCTGTTCAGCTCATTCTTCTAATTGTTTTCTTTCTTGCATTTTTCATATACCTAAAGACAGATCCTGTATTAAGCGCCAGCATTTTCACAAACTCAAAGCTTCTTACAATCTGCGTATTCTTATGGGCGTTCATGATTTTCTCATTCTTTGCGATAATCATGGATTTCAGACAGCTTGAGAAAAACATTTCAGATTCAGACGACCTTAACAGACTTGCTTACCTTGATTCGCTCACAGGTATACCTAACAGAATAAGCTGCGACATCATATTTAAAAAATATGAGGATGCTTCTGCTGAAACAATATCAAACCTTGCATGCGCTCTTATTTCAATCACAAATTTGTCGCTTATTAATGAAGCACTTGGAAGGTCCAGAGGTAACTACCTAATTCAGGATTTTGCCTCAATATTCGAAACTGTAGGTAAGAATTACGGCTTCGTCGGAAGAAACGGCGGTAACGAATTCCTTATTGTGATTGAAGGATGCGATAAGGAAAAGATGGCTTCATTTAACAGTTCTCTTGCAGACGCAGTTAAGGCCTACAATGATTCATCTAATCATATGCCTGTAACATACAGAACATATACAGCATTTAATAGCGAACTTAACAAAACAACATTCCCAGAGATAATTACTCAGCTCTATAAAGAAAGAGGAATGCATTAATGGCAGATTACGACCATGTATATATTGCAACTCTTGTGAAGAAGGCACAGAACGGTGATTCGCAGGCTTTTTCCGAGTTGTACACAATTTCATGTCAGAAGGTGTATAATTATGCCTTAAGATATTTAAAGGACGAACACCTTGCACAGGATGCGGTTCAGGAAACCTACATCACCGCATTCAAAAACATGCAGGGCATAAACGATCCTTCTCTTTTTATTGCATGGCTTAATCAGATTAACTTCCACACGTGCTATGATATGTGTAAGAAGCTCAATTCACAGTATGGCGTAGTTGATTCAGATCAGCTTGAATTAACAAGAGACGACAACATAGAACATAATCCTGAGGATGTTTATGAGCGCAATGACGAAGTCAGAAAGCTAAGAGAAGCGATTGACAGACTACCGTTCCTTGAAAAGCAGGTCATCGTTCTTAGGTATTACAACGATATGAAGCTTGAAGAAATAGCAAAAGCACTCTCCATCAGCCGCAGTACTGTCAAGAGATATCTTCAGAGTGCAAAAGAAAAACTTAAGAACTTTTAGAAAGGAGGAGAATGTCATGAAAAAAAAGTCAAATTATCGTCTTGATAAAGAAAAAGCAGATGAAATGCTTAATAATATACTTGATACTTGCAATCTCCCTCCTACTTCTGATACGCTTGAGACGGATATGCTTATTCACAGCCTTCAGAGGAGAAAAATATTTGTATTCAAGATTATAGCAATATTTTTCCTTATTGTTGCAGTAATATCTCCTCTTTTTTTCAAGGCTGACCCTAGTTTTATGCTCATTAATTCGTCAAAGACGGTTGTCGTGGCATCTCATATGCTATACGAGGACTGCTTTGTGATGACTTTATCCGGCGATGCCGACTTTGAAAATATTTATGCAAAAAAGAATGACGGAGCACTTGTATATCCTGACCAGGCAGACTCATCATCGGGCGTCGTAATTCTTCCGTACAACGGGGACGCACTTAATATTTATATTCCTACTAAAAGCGGGGAATGTATTCAGGCAGTATTAAATGAGACCAAATAAATGCCACGTAATTTTATATAAAAATATAATATTATGTCTGATCATTTCTTTAGCAGGTCTGATATCCGGTTGCAAAGGCAATTCTTCCGTTGATGTTGCAAGCGTTGACATCACCACAAGTAACACGGGCGGCCGTACTAACGAAACAATCGTACTTAAACCTGTTGCAAGCGGTGTATCAACAATTTCTTCATCTGATGCGATCATAGACTATTCAAATGCATCGGAAGGATACATTGTTTTTACATACACGGGCGATACAAGTAAGGTTAAGCTTCAGTTGACCGGGTCCAATCAGATTACATATACTTATAATATTATTCCTGATAATCAGACCGTAATACCACTCTCTCAAGGGAGCGGCGATTATGATATTTCCGTTTATGAAAATATTGAAAATGATCAGTATGCCTTAAGCATGACAGACAGAATAAGTGTTACAATAACTAATGAGTTCGGACCGTTTTTGTATCCGAACCAGTACGTTTATTTTGATGAAAACTTTGCGGCAGTTAAAAAGGCTGCAGAGCTTGCCAAGGACGCAACATGTGACTTAGAAGTTGTCGGCAGGGTTTATGATTTTGTAATAAATAATGTAACTTATGACCATGAGGAAGCAAAAACGGTTGCATCAAATTACCTCCCGGATGTTGATGAAGTTATGTCAACCGGTAAAGGAATATGCTTCGACTATGCTTCTTTGATGGCTGCAATGTTAAGAAGCCAGGGAATTCCAACACGCTTGGAAATCGGTTATGCCAAGGATGCATACCACGCCTGGATTTCCGTATACACCAAGGATTTAGGCTGGATTGGCGGCGTTATCAAATTCGACGGAACTAACTGGACGCTTATGGACCCTACTCTTGCGTCCAATTCAAAAGATATAGGTAAAATCAAAGACTTTATAGGTGACGGTTCAAGCTATACCGTGAAATACATGTACTAACCGGAGGAATTAAGTATGGAAAATGATTCAAAAAGACTGAAAATGATGTCAAATAAAGAGCTTGCCATGTTTTGTGACCAGATGGCCATGATTTTAAAGGCAGGTCAGACACCGGAATCAGGAATTTCCCTTATGCTCGAAGACGCTGCTTCTGAAGAAGCCGTAAGAATACTTGAGCCAATCGCCAAGATGTGCGATTTGGGTGAGCCTTTCCATAAAGCGTGCGAAGCTTCAGGCGTTTTCCCTAAGTACGCATTAAATATGATAGAAATCGGAAATACTTCCGGTAAATTAGACGAGGTGCTTGAATCTTTAGCCAACCATTACAACCGTGAGGAGGCTGTTGCACAGAGCATTAAAAGCGCCGTTACATACCCGTTCCTCATTATTTTCATGATGATGATTGTCATTTTAGTGCTTGTAATCAAGGTTCTTCCGATATTCCAGCAGGTATTCGTTCAGCTTGGAACCGAAATGACAGGCTTTTCCAAAGGTCTTCTTAACTTTGGTAACACGCTTTCGACTTATTCAGCAGTTTTTGTCGGCATTGTGGTGCTATTAGCCCTGTTATTTCTCTACTTTACTAAGGTGCAATCAGGCAAAAAGGCACTGTTTTCGTTCCTTGCGAAGTTCCCATTGACCAAAGGCTTTTACGACAAAGTAGCGGCCGGCCGGTTTGCTTCGGGTATGGCAATAATGAAAGCTGCCGGTCTTGACACTGACAAAAGCCTTGAGCTTACGGCTCAGCTTGTAGATAACGAAGCGATGGTTAAGAAAATCGATGAATGTAAGAAGCTTATGGACGGTGATGAGAATACCCCCGGTATTTCATTTTCCGAATCCCTGGCTAAGACAGGAATCTTTTCTGCAATGTATTCTAAGATGGTTAACATCGGCTTTAAATCAGGTTCTGTAGATAAAGTGTTTAAGAAAATCGCCGACAGCTACGATGAAGAAGTCGACAACGCATTATCTAACACAATCTCAGTATTAGAGCCTACTCTTGTAATCATTTTGTCTGTTGTTGTATGCCTTATTCTCCTTTCGGTTATCATGCCGCTTATGGGAATTATGAGCTCAATCGGATAATATAATATTTGAATTAAGGATAGCTATGAATCGTTTTACAAAGCCTGACTTCAAAAAAAGAATATTCAGTTCGTTCAACGTTTCGGTTGTCATTTTTGTGACAACAATAGTTCTGTTTATTTACGGAATTGCTGCGGTTTCAAACTCTTCTTTGGTCAATGACGAGGAAATTCTCATAAAGGCCATTAACAGAGACATTGTTCACTGCTACTGCGTTGAGGGCATGTATCCCCCTGACGTTAACTACATTAAAGACCACTACGGACTCACATACGATGATGACAAATTCATTGTCGATTATGAATATATCGGTGCTAATATCATGCCTAAGGTTACAATTATTCCTAAGGCAAAATAGCAAATATACTTCAACACGGAGAATTAAATGAAATTCGGTAAAAGGGACAAATCAATAATTGACGCACTATTCATACTGGCACTCTTTGCGGTATTTTTAATATGCGCTCTTTTTATTGTGCTCTTTGGTGCAAAAATTTATAAATCGACAGTTAAAAGCAGCGAAGTAAGCTTCGAGAACAGAACGTGCTATACATATATCATTGAGAAGATCCGTCAGAATGACAATATAAACGGTATTTTAATTTCAGATGATTCAGGGGACTCTGTCATTACACTTACAAGAAATGTTAACGGTAAGGACTACGCCACTTACCTTTACTGTGATGAAGGTTATCTTAAGGAATACACAACATTATCAGACAATGAGCTTAATAAATCAGCCGGCACTAAAATTACGCCGCTTGAGAGTATGAGCGCAATCGAGTGTACGCCTAACCTTTATAAGTTTACATTGAAGGGTGAAAACGTAGACACAAGCTTTCATGTATCACTGACAAGCTATACAGGAGGTGAAGCCAATGAATAAGGCAAAATCAAGAACGTCTCTTGTACTGATGGAGCTTATTATCACGATACTTTTCTTCTCGCTTGCATCTGCCGTGTGCGTGCAGCTTTTTGTAAGAGCTCACCTTACTTCTAACGAAACTAAAAAGCTTAACGAGGCAATCAATATCACACAAAGCATTGCAGAGGTAATGAATGGCACTGACGGTAGCCTCACATCGGTTCAGAATCACTATCCTAACGCTGTTGGCGATGATGACTACTTTGTTATTTATTATGATGAGAATTTCAAAGAAACCGACGATTACGAAAATGCGTGCTACGCCGCCGATGTCACAATCAATGCAACAGGTAATCTCTACAGCCTTAATGTTGATTTTCTGCAGATTAAAGATTTTTACAACATAATTTATTCAATAAATACTTCAAAATATATACGTAAGACTTACAATAATTAGGAATATATGAGTAACTTAAGCAAAAAGAAAAAGAATATTTCAGCAGGAATGAATGTCGGCTCTTCTTCAATCCTTGTTACTTTCGTGCTTTTATGCCTTGTAACATTTGCCGCTCTTTCGTTTGTATCCGCTAATGCCGATAACCGTCTGGCCAAAGCTACGGGTGAACGAGTAAGTGCATACTATTCAGCGAAAAGCCTTGCGGAGGTAAATTTAGCGAACATTGACTCACTTTTGACTAAGCATGCAAAAGTGTATGACGAAGAAGAATACTTTGATAAGATAGAAGAACTGTTTAAGGACAATTCAAATTATTCTGTTACCATGGAAGCTGACGACACGTATATTCATTATGAAATTCCTGTTACTGCTAATCAGGATTTATGTGTTACACTTAAGGTAGTTTACCCGTCTCGTCCTACTGCTGACTGTTTTATCATTACAGAGTGGGAAAATGTTTCAACATACGTACCGTCTGAGACTGAAACTATTAATGAGGAAAAGGGCGGACTCTTATTCTAGGGGGATTTATGGCTATAGTCGATTTACTTGCTAAAATTACAAAGGACGGACAGGCGTCGGATATCTTTATTGTTGCCGGTCGTCCGCTTTCTTATAAGTCACACGGACAGATAATGACAGAAGGAACTGACAGACTTCTTCCGCCTGATACCGATGCAATGGTTTCAGAGATTTATTCTCTTGCCGGAAACCGTAATATGGACCGCTTAAGAAAATGCGGTGATGATGACTTTTCATTTGCATTAGCCGGTGTTGCAAGGTTTAGAATTAATGCATACAAGCAACGTGGCTCTTTATCTGCTGTAATTCGTGTTATCAACTTTAACATACCAAAGCCTGAGGATTTATTAATACCTGAAAGAATAATGGAGTTTTCCGAATACAAGAAGGGTCTTGTACTTGTGACAGGTCCTGCGGGCTCCGGTAAATCAACTACTCTTGCATGTATGATTGACCATATCAATACTACGCGCCAGTCACACATTATTACGCTTGAGGACCCGCTTGAGTATCTTCACCAGCATAAAATGAGTATTGTATCACAGCGTGAGGTTGTTACCGATACAGACAGCTATTTAACGGCATTAAGAGCATCGTTAAGACAGAGTCCTGATGTAATTCTTCTTGGAGAAATGCGTGACCACGAAACTATGAGCGTTGCAATGACAGCTGCAGAGACAGGTCATCTCATTCTTTCAACATTGCATACTATCGGTGCTTCAAATACTATCGACAGAATTATCGATGCGTTCCCGCCTAACCAGCAGCATCAGATAGCAGTTCAGCTTTCAATGGTGCTTCAGGCAGTTGTATCGCAGCAGCTTATTCCTACCAAAGATGGCAACATAGTTCCTGCATTTGAGATTATGACTTTAACGCCTGCTATCAAAAACATGATTCGTGAATCAAAGGTTCATCAGATTGACGGTATGATTGCAACATCCCGTTCGGAAGGTATGATTTCAATGGACACAAGTCTTTTAGACCTTGTTCAGTCAGGAAAGGTTGATGAAAAGGTTGCCCTTGAATATGCACAGGACCCTGAATTATTGCTTAAGAAAATCAGGAATGCAACATCGTTAAGAGACTCGTAAGTTTTGTATTATATATTAAAAGGCATCCGGTTTCCCGGATGCCTTTTTATTTATTGATTTTAGAAATTACTCTTCTGTAATTTCAGCACTAACTTCTGCTTCTTCATATGCATCTTCCAATGCATCTGCCACATCTGTTGTGTCTGCTTCAGAAGTATCAAGAATTACGTTCTGGTAACGCTTCATACCTGTACCTGCAGGGATTAACTTACCAATAATAACGTTCTCCTTAAGGCCGATAAGCGGATCAACCTTTCCTTTAATTGCTGCTTCGGTAAGAACCTTTGTTGTCTCCTGGAATGAAGCTGCTGAAAGGAATGAGCTTGTTGCAAGAGCTGCCTTTGAAATACCAAGGATTTCCTTTGTGATTTCTGCAGGCTTCTTTCCTTCGCTCTCAAGTCTCTCGTTAACTTCTTCAAGCTCAAGTGCGTCAACCATTGTTCCAGGTAAGAAATCTGTATCTCCTGCCTCTTCAACTCTAACCTTCTTAAGCATCTGACGAACAATAACTTCAATGTGCTTATCGTTAAGCTCAACACCCTGAAGTCTGTATGCAGACTGTACTTCACGAAGAATGTAATCCTGTACTGAACGTACGCCCTGGATTCTTAATAAATCATGTGGATCTACAGAACCATCAGTGATTACATCACCTGTCTTAACCATCTGTCCTTTTCCGTCAATATCATCAATCATGATACGTGAGTTAAACGGAATAGGATATGTTCTGATTTCACCTGTCTCTTCGTTAGTAACAACAACTTCTCTCTTCTTCTTAGTCTCTTTAATCTGTGCAAGACCGTCGATTTCAGAAAGAATTGCAACTCTCTTAGGCTTTCTGGCCTCGAAGAGTTCTTCAACTCGAGGAAGACCCTGAGTGATATCGTCACCACCGGCGATACCGCCTGAGTGGAAGTTTCTCATTGTAAGCTGTGTACCAGGCTCACCGATTGACTGAGCAGCGATAATACCAACTGCTTCACCAACCTGAACTGCCTCACCTGTAGCAAGGTTAGAACCGTAACACTTAGAACAGATACCGTTCTTGCACTTACATGTAAGAATAGTACGAATCTTAGCTTTCTTAATTCCGGCTTTAACTATATTATCAACTCTTCTTGGTGTGATGAGGTGATTAGCCTCAACCAATACATTACCTGCTTCATCAACAATGTCTTCTGCGGCATATCTGCCAAGAAGTCTGTCTGAAATTGACTCAATTACTTCCTTACCTGCGCTGAAGCCTTCAACTTCCATTCCAGGAATTGTAGCTCTGTTCTCAGAACAATCCATCTCTCTGATAACAAGCTCCTGTGATACGTCTACAAGACGACGTGTAAGGTATCCTGAGTCAGCTGTACGAAGAGCAGTATCAGAAAGTCCCTTACGAGCACCATGAGCTGAGATGAAATACTCAAGTACATCAAGACCTTCACGGAAGTTAGACTTAATAGGAAGTTCAATTGTACGTCCCATTGTATCAGCCATACATCCACGCATACCTGCAAGCTGTTTAATCTGCTGGTTAGAACCACGGGCTCCTGAGTCAGCCATCATGAACAGGTTGTTATACTTATCAAGACCATCGATAAGGAGGTTCTTAAGCTGTTCGTCGGCATTTTCCCATGTTCTTACTACTGACTTATAACGCTCTTCTTCTGTGATGATACCACGTCTGTAGTCCTTAGTAATCTTATCAACTCTCTCCTGTGCCTTATCAAGCATTTCTGCCTTCTTAGCAGGCACTGTCATATCTGATACAGATACTGTCATTGCAGCGCGGGTTGAGTACTTATAACCCATAGCCTTGATGTCATCAAGAACTTCTGCTGTCTTGGTAGCTCCGTGTGTGTTGATAACCTTCTGAAGAATCTGCTTAAGTCCTTTCTTACCAACATGCTTGTCTACTTCAAGCTTAAGTAAGCTATCTATATCGTCTTTATTTCTCTCAACAAAGCCTAAATCCTGAGGAATGATTTCGTTGAAAATGAGACGTCCGAGTGTTGTTGAAATAATACCTGATACTTCGCCGTCTGCAGTATTCTTAGTAACCTTAACGTTGATATCCTGGTGAAGTGTAATCTCACCGTTCTCGTATGCAAGTAATGCCTGATTCATTGATGAATAGTATCTGCCGAGAATATCAGCCACACGACAGATAATAATTCTGTTACGTGTATGGTCAATGTTTACTGCAACGATTGTATCTGCATTAAGGGCAGGAAGATTAATTGTCGAAATATCTTTGCCCTTCTTAACTGCATCTGCTAAAGCTTTCTGGTATGCATCATATGCTTCCTTAAGCATCTGCTTACCGTCCTTAACAGGCTCTGTCTTATCAACCTTAACTTCAACGCCATCTTCGTTAATCATTTTAACCTGAACAGGGTTTCCATTGGCATCGTTAATTGTAACAAGCTCAATTTCACCCTTCTTGTTCTTAAGTGGCTCGAAATAAAGTCCCTTTTCCTTAAGTTCTTCTACTGAATCACCTTCGTAATCAGGGTCATTTAAGAAGTCTCTCTCTCTGTGCATTGTAAGATAGTAGATACCAAGTACCATATCCTGAGAAGGAACGGCAACAGGACCACCATCTGAAGGCTTTAAGAGGTTGTTAGGTGAAAGAAGAAGGAATCTGCATTCAGCCTGTGCCTCTACAGAAAGTGGAAGGTGGATAGCCATCTGGTCACCGTCGAAGTCAGCGTTGAAGGCTGTACATACAAGTGGGTGAAGCTTAATAGCCTTACCTTCTACAAGAATTGGCTCGAAAGCCTGAATTCCAAGTCTGTGAAGTGTAGGAGCACGGTTAAGCATAACAGGATGCTCTTTGATAACGTCCTCAAGTACATCCCATACTTCCGGACGAAGTCTCTCTACCATCTTCTTAGCGTTTTTAATGTTATATGCTGTACCGTTCTGTACAAGCTCCTTCATAACGAAAGGCTTGAACAGCTCGATTGCCATTTCCTTAGGAAGACCGCACTGATAAATCTTTAATTCCGGTCCTACTACGATAACTGAACGTCCTGAATAGTCAACTCGCTTTCCAAGAAGGTTCTGACGGAAACGTCCTGACTTACCCTTAAGCATGTCTGATAATGACTTAAGTGCTCTGTTACCGGGACCTGTAACAGGACGACCACGTCTGCCGTTATCGATAAGTGCATCTACAGCTTCCTGAAGCATTCTCTTTTCGTTACGAACAATGATTTCAGGTGCTCTTAACTCAAGAAGCTTTTTAAGACGGTTATTACGGTTAATAATACGTCTGTATAAATCATTTAAATCTGATGTAGCAAATCTTCCGCCGTCAAGCTGAACCATAGGACGAAGATCCGGTGGAATTACAGGGATTGCATCAAGAATCATCCACTCAGGCTTATTACCTGACTCCTTGAAAGCTTCAACTACTTCAAGTCTCTTGATAATCTTAGCTCTCTTCTGACCTGTTGCATCCTTAAGCTCTTCCTTAAGCTCTTCAGATTCTGCTTCGATATCGATTTTGGAAAGAAGCTCCTTAATAGCCTCTGCACCCATACCTACGCGGAATTTGCCTTCATAAGACTCTCTTGCTGACTGATATTCAGCCTCTGTAAGAATCTGTCTCTCCTTTAAGCCTGTGCTCTCGTCTGCTTCAAGAACAATGTAGTTAGAGAAATATAATACTCTCTCCAAAGCCTTAGGTGAAAGGTTAAGGATAAATCCCATACGGCTTGGAATTCCTTTAAAGTACCAGATATGTGAAACCGGTGCTGCAAGTTCAATATGACCCATACGCTCTCTACGAACGTTAGCCTTTGTAACTTCTACTCCACACTTATCACAGACAACACCTTTGAATCTGATCTTTTTATACTTACCGCAATGGCACTCCCAGTCTTTAGAAGGTCCAAAAATTCTTTCGCAGAACAGACCGTCTGTTTCCGGTCTTAATGTTCTATAGTTTATAGTCTCAGGCTTTGTTACCTCGCCTCTTGACCATTCTCTTATTTTCTCCGGCGATGCCAAACCAATCTTGATTTTGTCAAAAGTCATTGGCTGGTATGCTTCGTTTTTAATATCAGGCATAATCGCACTCCTTTATACTGAAACTGTTATCGCAAATTAGTCTTCGTCTGAAAGTAAATCGTCTCCTTCAGGAAGATCATCTGATGATGTAATATCAACTAACTCTTCGTTCTCATCAAATGCCTTAGTTGAGAATCCTGCGCCTGCAAGATTTTCATCACCTGCGAAACCTGTATTATCACCCATTATGTCTTTCACATCTGAACTGCCATAATCGATAGACTCTTTAACTTCAACCTCTGTATCGTCTTCACGTAATACTCTGACATCAAGACCGAGTGACTGAAGTTCTTTTAAGAGAACCTTGAATGACTCAGGAATACCTGCATCAGGAATGTTATCACCCTTAATGATTGCTTCGTATGTCTTAACACGTCCTACAACGTCATCAGACTTAACAGTAAGGATTTCCTGAAGAGTATATGATGCACCATAAGCCTCAAGTGCCCAAACTTCCATTTCACCGAATCTCTGTCCACCGAACTGAGCTTTACCTCCAAGAGGCTGCTGAGTAACGAGTGAGTAAGGACCTGTAGATCTTGCATGAATCTTATCATCTACAAGGTGATGAAGCTTAAGATAATGCATGTGTCCGATTGTAACAGGTGAGTCAAAATATTCTCCTGTACGTCCGTCACGAAGTCTTACTTTACCATCACCGCTTAACGGAACTCCCTTCCAAAGCTCTCTGTGAGCCTTGTTCTCGTCAAGGTAGCTTAATACTTCTTTATTAAGTGTTGACTTGTACTTCTTCTCAAAGTCTTCCCACTCCATGTTAACGTAATCGTTAGCAAGATTAAGTGCGTCAACGATATCTGTTTCCTTAGCACCATCAAATACAGGTGTTGTTACGTCAAAACCAAGAGCCTTAGCGGCTAATGATAAGTGAATTTCAAGCACCTGTCCGATGTTCATACGTGAAGGAACGCCGAGAGGGTTAAGCACGATGTCAACAGGACGACCATTTGGAAGGTAAGGCATATCTTCAACAGGAAGTACTCTTGAAACTACACCCTTGTTACCGTGACGACCGGCCATTTTATCTCCGACTGAAATTTTTCTCTTCTGAGCAATATAAATTCTAACTGACTGGTTAACTCCAGGAGGAAGCTCATCACCATTTTCCTTAGAGAATACCTTAGCATCTACTACGATACCGTATTCACCGTGCGGAACCTTAAGTGATGTATCTCTTACTTCTCTTGCCTTTTCACCAAAGATAGCTCTTAAAAGCTTTTCTTCTGCAGTAAGCTCTGTCTCTCCCTTAGGAGTAACTTTACCTACAAGGATATCGCCTGCTCTAACCTCAGCACCGATTCTGATGATACCTCTCTCATCAAGATCCTTTAATGCATCATCACCGACACCGGGAACGTCTCTTGTGATTTCTTCCGGTCCAAGCTTTGTCTCTCTTGACTCTGCATCATATTCTTCCATATGAATTGAAGTATATACGTCATCCTGTACAAGTCTCTCTGAAAGAAGTACAGCATCCTCGTAGTTATAACCTTCCCATGTCATGAAGGCAATAAGCGGGTTCTTACCAAGTGCAAGCTCACCATTTGATGTTGAAGGTCCGTCTGCAATAACCTGTCCCTTTTCTACAACATCACCCTTATTAACGATAGGTGTCTGATTGTAGCAGTTAGACTGGTTAGAACGAAGGAACTTAATAAGCTTGTATGTGTCAGTTCCCTTCTTAGTCTCGATTTCAATTTCTGTTGCAGTAACCTTTGTAACCTTACCGCCTTCCTTTGCAACTACGCACACACCCGAGTCAACAGCTGCCTTTGGCTCCATTCCTGTACCTACAACAGGAGCTTCTGTTCTAAGAAGCGGAACGGCCTGACGCTGCATGTTAGATCCCATAAGTGCACGGTTAGCATCATCATTCTCAAGGAATGGGATAAGCGCTGTAGCTACAGAGAACACCATCTTAGGAGATACGTCCATATATTCATATGCTGACTTAGGATACTCCTGTGTTTCTTCTTTGTAACGACCTGCAACCATATCTCTTACGAAGCATGATTTCTCATCAAGTGGCTCATTAGCCTGAGCGATATGATAATTATCCTCTTCGTCTGCTGTCATATATACAACCTCGTCTGTAACGACAGGGTTTTCCGGATCTGAATGATCAATCTTACGATAAGGAGCCTCAATAAATCCATACTCATTAAGTCTTGCATAGCATGCAAGTGAGTTAATAAGACCGATGTTAGGTCCTTCAGGTGTCTCGATAGGACACATACGACCGTAATGTGAATAGTGAACGTCTCGAACCTCGAATCCGGCACGATCTCTTGAAAGACCGCCGGGACCAAGTGCTGATAAACGTCTCTTATGTGTAAGCTCACCAAGCGGGTTGTTCTGATCCATGAACTGTGAAAGCTGTGATGAACCAAAGAACTCTTTAACAGCTGCCGTAACAGGCTTGATATTGATGAGTGCCTGAGGAGAAATAGTCTCTGAATCCTGAGTTGTCATTCTCTCTCTTACTACTCTTTCAAGTCTTGATAAACCAATACGGTACTGATTCTGTAAAAGCTCTCCAACGGCTCTGATACGACGATTTCCGAGGTGATCGATATCGTCCTTAGTACCAATGCCATGTTCAAGATGCATATTGTAGTTAATTGAAGCAAGAATATCTTCCTTAGTAATGTGCTTAGGAATAAGCTCATTAACGTTCTGTCTGATAATCTCGTCAAGTTCCTTAGCACTTGCCTCAGGATTAGCCTCTAAGAGTTCCTTAAGCTTAGGGAAGTATACAAGCTCATTAATTCCGAGTGCCTTAGCATCACAGTCAATAAAGCTTGTAATGTCAATCATCATGTTAGAGAGGACTTTAACATTTCTGTCATCTGCCTGTATTACAACAGAAGGAACAGCTGCATTCTGGATCTTGTCTGCAAGCTCCATGTCTACAACTTCTCCTGCCTTAGCGATAATTTCTCCGGTGTAAGGGTCAATAACGTCCTCTGCCAATGTATGTCCGCTAATACGGGACTTAAGCATAAGCTTCTTATTAAATTTATATCTACCAACCTTAGCAAGGTCATAACGTCTTGAATCAAAGAACATAGAATGCATTAAGCTTTCTGCTGATTCTACTGCCAAAGGCTCACCCGGACGAATCTTCTTATATAATTCAAGAAGACCTTCCTGATAGCTTGAAGCATTATCCTTTGCAAATGAAGCCATGATCTTTGGTTCGTCACCGAATAACTCAAGGATTTCTTCATTAGTTCCGATTCCAAGAGAACGAATAAGTACTGTTACAGGAACCTTACGTGTTCTGTCTACACGCACAAAGAACACATCGTTTGAGTCTGTTTCATACTCAAGCCATGCTCCTCTGTTAGGAATAACCTGTGATGTGTAAAGTTCCTTACCGTATTTATCATTCTGGATATCAAAATAGATACCAGGTGAACGAACAAGCTGTGATACAATAACTCGCTCTGCACCATTAATGACGAATGTACCGGTTTCAGTCATCAAAGGAAGATCGCCCATGAAAATTTCATGTTCAATCAGCTTATCTGTCTGCTTATCATGAAGACGTACAGTAACTTTAAGAGGCGCAGCATAAGTAGCATCTCTTTCCTTGCATTCCTCGATAGTGTACTTAACATCATCTCTGCAAAGCTTGTAACCAACGAATTCCAAACTCAAATGGCCGTTATAGTCTGAAATAGGAGAAATATCCTTGAATACTTCATTCAGACCTTCCTCTAAGAACCAGTTGTAAGAATTCTTCTGTACCTCAATAAGATTCGGCATCTGAAGAACCTCTTTCTGCTTAGAGAAGCTCATTCGGGTGTTGTTGCCGGCTTTAACCGGACGTATCCTGTTCTTATCCATTGACGTTTTCACCCCGTTCTAAAAATTTTGTATAAATTACGTGCCTCATTTGTGGTAAAAATCACTACAAAACCCTATATTTTGCGCATTTTTGCGCACAAAAAGGCCTGTGGAACCACAATAGTGCAACCTATATGGTATCACAAGCCTTTTTAAACTGTCAATAATTTTTTTATTGTGTTTCGAAATTAATCGATTAAAATTATCAGTTCTAAATTACTTAAGAGTAACCTTAGCGCCAACTTCCTCAAGTGACTTCTTGATAGCTTCAGCTTCGTCCTTAGAAGCACCTTCCTTGATCGTCTTAGGAGCGTTGTCTACAAGATCCTTAGCTTCCTTGAGTCCAAGACCTGTCTGCTCACGAACAACCTTGATAACCTTAACCTTCTCAGCACCAACTTCTGTAAGTTCTACGTCGAACTCTGTCTTCTCTTCGCCTGCTGCTGCTGCATCTCCGGCTGCTGCTGCTACTACAACGCCTGCTGCTGCAGATACGCCAAACTCTTCTTCACATGCCTTAACAAGGTCATTTAACTCAAGAACTGTAAGCTCTTTAATTGCATCAATAATTTCTGCTGTTGTTAACTTAGCCATTTTATTTTCCTCCATAATGTTTATTTTACGATTTCTCACACTTTATATTACTCAGTGTGCAATTTCTCATCTTTTAATAAGATTAATTATTCTGCAGGTGTTTCTTCAGCTGCAGGTGCTGCCTCTTCTACAGGTGCCTCACACTCTGAAGCGCCACCTTTCTCAGCAAGCTGGTTCATAACACGTGCAAAATTTGTAATAGGTGACTGGATGCTTCCAAGGAACTTTGAAAGAAGCTCTTCTCTTGAAGGGATCTTAGCGATTGCTTCCATACCCTTAGCATCATAAAGTGTACCTTCTACAACTCCGGCCTTAATCTCAAGTGCCGGTGCGTTCTTAGCAAACTTAGCGATAACTCTTGCAGGTGCTGTTGCATCATCCTTAGAGATAGCGATTGCGCTTGGTCCCTCAAGCTGATCAGCAAGCTGCTCGAAATCTGTGCCCTTGAACGCAAAGTTCATCATTGTGTTCTTGTAAACCTTGTAGGTAATTCCTGCGTTACGAAGTTCCTTACGCAACTTTGTATCTTCTTCAACAGTAAGTCCGCGGTAGTCAACAAGTACAACTGACTGGGCATCTTTAATGTTTTCAGAAATTTCTTCTACTATAGGTTTCTTTAACTCAACCTTTGCCATTTTTCTTCCTCCTTATATTATTTGATTGTCAGTCCTCTCTATTAAGAGTGAGACCAGCCGAAATATAAAGAGCTTTTATAGTTAAAAAAGCCCTTTCCAAAGACAGGAAAGGGCATAAATAATCAATTCAAACTCTTATCATTCCCTCGGCAGGCGCATCGCTTACACCACTTGGTACCTGCTGTCTTCGGCCAGTCGCATCGCGACCTTGTGTAGTTTAGCATAATTATCCTAATCTGTCAACAAACCGCGGATAATATACGCTGTCATGCTTATAGTCTTATCCAATATGCTCGAATAAGTATCCAAGAGTTGCATCGTCGAATGTCTTGCCGTTGATTCCGACGATATTGTGTGTCTCGTCATAATCTGCAATTCTGTTAACATGAGCATACATTACAAGACAGTCAGCAACAATAATAATGTCCTTGTTAAGAAGCTCAGGCGCTCCCTTATCAACAAGCACACCCATTCCAAGCGGGCTGACATTCGCAACCTTAACAGGAATCTTCTCTTCTGTATCAATTATCACAATAACGCCTTTAGCATTATACTCGACTCTCGTTATCTCTCTTCTTTCTTCCATAGGTAACCTCCTGATTTAAGCCTCACCCGATTGTGATGGTGGTTTGTGTAATTAGTATATCATAAAATTATAAATGTTTAATTAACCTGAACATCTATATCTGTAACATTTCCGTCACCGGATAAAACAATTGTAGCCGATTCCTTAATTCCGGTAATGTCAGAATTTCCTTCGATGCAAAGTTCGCCGTCCTTATTGTACAATGCCCAGTAAATTTTTGTCTCTTCCTTTGGCCAATTAGCGCCTACCTCTATCGATGAGTTGTTGTCAACAGGCGCCACATTCATCTGTTCCTTAGAGGACGGATCAATAATTGATAACATGCCTATGTCTATGCCGGAAACATTCACAAACACGAACTTAACCGGTATAGAGTTTTCAGATTTAATAAGTGCCAGGTCTTCCTCATAATGGTTTTCTATATTGATATCCCTGACTTCTTCATTTTTTTCACATCCTGCTAAAGATAATAATAAAATCAACAGGGTAAATATTACTATTCTATTCTTCATGAATCAAATTCCACTATCTTCTTATTTATCACAAATGGCATAGCCAAAGCCATGCCATTCATGAAAACATATTTTAATGTGTTAAATTAGTTGTTTTTGTCAACTTCTGCCTTAAGTGCAGCCTCTTCTTCTTTTTTCTTCTTGTTACGACGGTAAATCTCTTCACCTGTAGCACCAAGAAGTGCAATAAGAAGTAACCACCACCAGTTCATCTTCTGTGTTGAATCCTCTGTAAGTGATGAAAGAGGAGTCTCATTATCCTTGATAGTCTTGATTGTATCCTTAGTGATAGCAAGAGCATCTTCCTCAACTTCCTTTGTAGGAGCAATCTTAGCAGTTGTATCTTCTGTACCTGCTGCAGATGAGTCTGAATCTATAGCTGCGCCTCTAGAAGTTCTCGCACCTGCTACACCTGCTGCAGGAGCCGCAACACCACCTGTTGGTAATGCAAATGTTGGAGCACCAGCTAAAGCTGTAGCCAATGTAGAAATCGGTGCAGTTGTTGTTCCGCCACCTACCGGAGTAGTTTCTCCGCCACCTGTTGTAGGGGCCGGCGCCGGTGCAGGAGTAAGTTCTGTGATTCTGTTGTCACGTGCTTCTTCTGCATCTGCAAGCTGCTCATTAAGCTTAGCAAGTCTTGCCTTAGCATCATCTAACTGTCCCTGAGCTGTTTCAAGGAAAGCCTTAAGTTCATCAAGAGTATATTCACTTAACTTAACATCTTCCAGTAATGCTAATACCTTAAGCCCATTTACCTGCTTAACACCCTGATCTTTTCCATTACCTTTAATTTTTGTTCCCTTTATTTTGTTGATTGCTTCTTCAAGAGCCTTAACCTTGTCCTGTGCAGTTTTAACTTCTTCCTGAGCCTTCTTAGCATCAGCTTCGAGTTTTTCGAATCTAGCGTTCTGTGCCTTAATGTTCTCAATAAATGCATTAAACTTCTCATCAGTTACCTGATTAAGAACAGTAGCACCATCCTGGTTCTGAACTACAACGCCATATACCTTGCTTGCATCAGATGTCTCTGTCTTAATAAGTGTATTTTCTACTGTTGTCTTTCTTGTCTGATTCCAGTATGAAAGATTATAGGCATATTTAGAATCAGTAGAACTATTGACTAAATCAATCTTATTGCCGCGTAAATCAGTATATGACTCTAATAATGTTGCGCCTTCTCTATCTTTAGCATTTACAATACTATCAAACGATGCATTTGCGTCTGCTTCACTAGCGCATGTTTCACCTGAAGCCTGAACTGTATCAATATATTGATATGTTGCCTTTCCCATTCTCCAATCAAAAGAATCCCACGAAATAAGAATCTTTCCTTGTGATTTAAGCTCGTTAGCTACTGCTTTTTGAGCTTCTTCCGAGCTTTTAAAATTAAATAAATCAGCTAATACAAAATCCTTTTCTGTGCCTTTTTTTACAAGTTCCCTGCTTACATATGTGAATGTTGCAGTCTGAGAAACAGTGTAATTTTCCTTTTTGCCAAACTTATCTTTTTCCTTAGTGTTCGCTGAAATATCACTCCAATTCTCATCAAGAATAAAGTAGTCATCTTTTTCAATGCTTGTTTTCGTATCTTTCAAGCCATTATAAACTGATATTCCTTTTTCGGCTATTGCGAAATTTGCATCCAATGATTTTACATCCTTACGAATAGTAATCGTCTCCTGGAAGATAGGAATATATGTTCCGGATGTTGTATATTCTGCATGAACTTCAGCACTAATCAGTTCATCTTCTTTACCAACTTTAGCCAATGCAGCCGCATTAGCTTCACCTTCAGAATCATAAACATATCCACTCTGTGAAAGTTCCTTATGATATACGATAGTTGTAGTATCACCCTTGTATTCCTGAACAAGCTTACCGTCTACGAGTTTAAAATCTTCAGCCTCAACTGTATTCTTATCAACAGTGATAACAGTTCTTTCGCTTTCATCTTCATTGGTTGTATCGCTCACTAATCCATTCTCACCATAAGTAAGTATTACATCTGCAGTAGCTGTTCCCTTCTGATAGTAAACACCGCCAACCTTTATTATTGAACCGTCTTTCTTAGCAAGTTCGCCCTCTACATATGACTTATCAAGATATACTGTCTGACCTTTTTCATTTTTAACCTTATATTTGTCAACATTGATACCCTGATCATATAACAGAGCATCTTTACCTTTATTATATGCATCTTTATATGCATCTGCTGCCTTTTTCTCATCCTCTGATTTCTCGAAGATTACAATCTTAGAAGCAGAATTTCCGTTTAATTTTCCAGGCTTCTCATCTGTTGTTTCTTTTAATGAGCCGTCGTTATTTGTCATTACATAGTCAAGGACAAGTGTCTTTTCATTGCCATCCTTATCTGTATATGTAACAACGCAATAGTTGCACATGTCCTCAGAAACTCTTGTCCATTCAAGCTTTTCAACTTTTCCTTCTAATACTTCAGGAACATAATAATTCTTAACGATTTCTTCAAAGAGCGTATCCTGTTCATCCCATTTACGGCTCTCAGACGTTTCTGTAACTTTGATAGCTGCAAGAATCTTGTTGCCATCGTTAGCTAATATTGAAGCTTTAGCTGCTGTAGCTGCATCAGCAATCTTATCAGACTGTTTCTTTATTTCATCAAGCTTTTTTACAGCTTCCTTATAATTAGTTTCAGCGTCAGCTAAAGTCTTATGATAGATTTTAAGATCCTCTACCTTCTGATCATGCTTATCTGACCAGTCAGCATACTTTCCTGCTGCTTTATCATAAATATCCTTTGCAGCTTGGTAAGCCTTTTCAGCTTCCTCTATTACAGCCTTCTGATTATCATACTTTGTCTTGTAATCATTGTATGCTTTTACTGCGTCATCATAAACCTTCTGCTTTTCCTCAAGTGTAGTCTCTGCTTTATTAAGCATATCAACAAGGTTATCGTATGATTCGTTGGCAGCATCAATTGTTGCAGCATTCTTAATATCATTTACATAGTTATCAAACTTAGTTTCTGTCTCTTCAATTAGCTTTTCTGCATCATTACCTGCTTCATTAGCAGTTGCCTGTTCTTTTGCTGCACCTTCAACTGCTTCATTAGCTTTTCCTTCTGCAGTAGCTATATTGGCATTTGCCTTTGTCTCACTTACAAAATTCTCAGCAGTGACACCTTCAATAGCCGGATTAAGAACATGAACCGTGTTCCAGTCGTTTGTCGCACTAAGACGTTTCTCGATTTCTGCCTTCAAAGCCTGGAAATCATTAAATGCCTTCAATGCAGCATCATAATCTTCAGCACCCTCTTCAGGCTTTGCAGGTCCGTTCTCTCCGTATACAGCAACTGCTGCTACATAAGCCTGTACATTAGCATTGTATGCTTCATTAAAGCCTGAACCTGTAATCTTTGTCTCATCTGTTAAATAATTCTCAACAATTGTAAGATCCGCATCAACAACTTTTAATGTATCGCCAACCTTATCAAGAGCCTCCGGAACAAGATTTGCTTGATTTAATACTTCACCTGTCTCCTGATTGATAACCGGAATATCAGTCTTGATATCTTTAACATCATCAACTACTGTATCAGCTGAATTAGAAGCAGTATCTACAGCTTCTCTTGCTTCATCAGTTGTCTCTGACTCATGATTCTCTTCATCATAAGTAGTTGTGTTGCTGTCATCAACCGGCTCAGTATCATCAGCAAATACAGGTGTTGCAAGTATTGGCTGTACTGTCATCATTGCTGCAAGTCCGATTGACATTGCGCGTAATACTTTTTTGTTTACTGTTTTATTCTTCATATTAGTGTTCCTCCATATCCCCTGACACTTAATAAGATGCGCTATTTCTAAGTTGTACTTATACTTTGTACATTCTACTATATAAGACGTCACCATGTAACAAAATAGTCCTTAACTTAATCGTTTACATTGTTTTTTTACGGATACAATCCTCTATTGCTTTATCTTGATAAACTGTATATGTTGCGTCTCAATTTATATGTGACAATATATGTAGCGTTTGGGCGTCTATACTCCGCACTCTTTCGACTCATTATACCACATAGTTCGGATTTTTCATGCCTTTTGTGAATATTTTTCTTACTATTTTTATACTTGCAATGTGTAAAATAAATCTTTTACCACCAATTACATATATGTATTGTATTTTGTGTTTATATTATTCAGGTTAAGACAGACCTAAGCCAAACTGTTGATGTAATCCGTGAGTCCGTCAACAATGAACTGGTGGTCCTTTTCATGAGGCAGATTAGACGCCAGAATCACGCCGACCATTTCCCCACTCTTAAGCTTAATCGGGAAGCCGCCACCACAAATTGCGTATTCCTTTATATCCATGCCCTGAAGAGAAGCATCTCTAACCGGGTCATCTCCTCTTCCTGCCATCTCGTTGAACGCCCATATTAAATAGGAACTTTTCTCATTCATGATAACAGTCTTGAACTTTCGCTTCATCCAGTTCTCATTCATCAGATTTGTACCTTCGCTGAAATATGAGAAGAGCGTGTTACCGTTTATTTTCTTAATCTGAACGGCCATTTCGATACCGTCATCCTTTATCTTTTTTACATATTGATTACCAAGTGCATACGCATCATCATTGCTGAAGTGCTCGAGCCTGAGTTCAAGTTCCTGCTTCTTAACTGTGTCGATAATTTCCTGGATTTTAGCTTTCTTCATTTTCTCTTCCTTTCTATGAACATCCGTCAAAAAAGTCGTAAAGCTCGCCTGTTGCAAACGGGCTCTCGACGTCGCACCTGCCGTGATGATACTTTTTTCTGACGCCCTCATTGTCATCAACATCTATTTTCAGTCTGCTGACACCTGCATCCATCATGCCATCAAGTGCCTTGATTAAATCATCTTCGTTTATCGCTGCCATTTTATGTTCCTTCTATAATTAATTTCTACTTAAATCATCAGAGTCAAGAACAATCGTGAACGGGCCATCATTTGTTAATGTTACTTTCATATCTGCGCCAAAAACGCCACGCCCTACATGCTTGACTTCTCCCTCACATTTATCGCAGAAGTAATCGTAAAGGCTGCTTGCAAGTTCCGGGTTACCCGCCAAATTAAAGCTTGGGCGGTTGCCCTTTCTGCAGTCAGCATAAAGTGTGAACTGTGAAATGATTAGCAGTTCGCCGTCTACATCCTTAATCGACAAATTTGTCTTGCCGTTTTCGTCTTCGAAAATCCGAAGGCCGATGAGCTTTTTTACCATTTTATCTGCAATTTCCTCAGTGTCTGAATCGCTGACCCCAAGGAATACTACGAATCCGTGCTCTATCCGGCCGGTTAATTGCCCCTCAGCTGTTACACTTGCGTCTTTCGCTCTCTGAATTACAAGTCTCATTATATGTCCTCTTTCTGTACCGTTAATCTCACAATTTTAAGTCTCATTGTGCATTCTCAGGCGCTCCTGTTATTTCTCCCGGCTGCGCTTCGGTTACTTCTTCTGTCTTCTTAGTTGGCGAAGTGTTCATGCCGCCCTGTGTGTTTCTGTCTGTGTCCGACTTTCTGATTTCGCCGGTTGCTAAATCAATCTCTGCATAATTCGAGATGCCCTGCAGATAGCTTAATATGCGCTCTTTCTCGGAATCATCAACACTGCTTGTGCTAAAGTTCCTCTGAATTGCAGGGATAAACCGCACTGATTTTATGTAAACCGTATTGTCCTGATCCGCGTCATCTTTCATTTTTGTTGAAAGCACGACCTCAGCGATTCCTGTGTCGACTGTCTTAGAATTGAACCAGTAATTGCCTAAACTGTAAAAAACAGGAACGTCTTCGATGTAGTCGATACCCTGCAGACAATGAGAGTGATCGCCTACAATTAAGTCGACACCCGATTCGACATATTTTTTGGCAAGCTCCCTCTGAGACGCCTCGACTAAATCGGTGTTTTCAGAGCCCCAGTGAACGTACATAACGCAAAAATCACTGTTCTCCTTCGCATTCTGAATGACGCGGCATGCTTTTTCAGGATCAAGCGTCCTCAATACGCCGGGGCTATTCTCGGTAGCCTCCTTAGTATCAGGATTTCCAAGTCGCTCAATCTGAGTCGCAGAGACAAAAGAAATCGTCTTACCGTTAGCCTTAAAATAGGCAGGCCGCATTGCTTCGTAAATATCTTTACCTGCCCCCACAAAAGGAACCTTAGCGTTATTTAGCACATCAACTGTATCCGATAATGCGTCAGGTCCCCAGTCGTATGCGTGATTATTTGCAAGCGATACAATGTCAGCACCCATGTCTGCAAGAATCGTGACATTTGACGGTTTTGACCTGAAGGCATACTTCTTGCCTTCAATCGGCGTACCACGCTCGGAATAGCAGAACTCATTATTAAGCATGAAAATATCTGCATCTTTCATAAGTGTAAGAAGATTTGCGTCGATGCAGTTAGCTATGTCGCTCCCCCTGTCGCGAAACGCGCCCATTAATGAGAATCCGTCAAAAAAACAGACATCGCCGACAAATCGCATCACCACCTCGTCAGGATTCGCTGTTTCCTTAGAGTAGATTTTGTTTACATCATCATAGATAAACTCTTCCTCAGGCTCATCAAGTTCTTCCTCTAAAGCCTCTTCATAGGCGCGCTGATAGTCGCTATCTGTCTTCACTGTGATTACCTTAGGCTCTATTTCGATAGCTTCTGCCTGCTCCTTCTGACCGCAAGCCGTCATTGATACAAGCGCCGCCGATAACAGTGTTATTGATAACAGTGTTATTATTAATTTATTAAGTGATTTTGAAATCATTATATGAAGTGTACCTTTGTGTTGTATATTCAGGATATATAATACAATTTATTGGGGGTAATTGAAAGAGTATAATGAATGGTTCAGTCTAAATAATACAGATTGCTTCGCGCTTTGCGCTCATATCTATTAACGTTTCTAATAAAAAAATGCCGTATCATGCAAGCATGTACGGCATTTCTTTATTGAAACTGTATTATTTAGTACTTAGCTGTTGAAATCTTCACGCCAGGTCCCATTGTTGTAGCAAGTGTAATGCTCTTCAAATACTGCCCCTTAAGTGCACTTGGCTTAGCCTTAACGATAGCTTCCATAAGTGCATCGTAGTTCTCCTGAAGCTTATCCTCTGAGAATGAAGCCTTTCCTACAGGAACGTGAATGATATTTGTCTTATCAAGTCTGTACTCGATCTTACCGGCTTTAATGTCGTTAACAGCCTTTGTAACGTCCATTGTAACTGTGCCGGCCTTAGGGTTTGGCATAAGTCCCTTAGGTCCTAAAACCTTACCAAGACGACCTACAACACCCATCATATCAGGTGTAGCAACTACTACGTCAAAGTCAAGCCATCCGTCGTTCTGAATCTTAGGAATGAGCTCTTCTCCTCCAACATAATCAGCACCTGCTGCCTCAGCCTCTGTAAGCTTGTCTCCCTTAGCAAAAACAAGAACCTTAACTGTCTTACCTGTTCCGTTTGGAAGAACAACAGCGCCTCTGATCTGCTGCTCTGCGTGACGTCCGTCACAACCTGTTCTAATATGAACTTCAACTGTTTCATCAAACTTAGCTGATGCAGTCTTCTTAACTAATGCAATTGCCTCGCCTGGCTCGTACTGAGTAGCGCGATCCACAAGCTTAGCGGCTTCTATGTATTTCTTACCGTGTTTCATCTACGCTTCCTCCTACTCTTCTACTGTAACGCCCATACTTCTTGCTGTGCCGGCGATCATGCTCATAGCTGCCTCAAGTGATGCTGCATTAAGGTCAGGCATCTTCATCTCTGCGATTTCCTGAATCTTAGCCTTTGAGATTGTAGCAACCTTTGTCTTGTTAGGAACTCCTGAACCTGACTTAATGTTACAAGCCTTCTTAATAAGAACTGCTGCAGGTGGAGTCTTTGTGATGAAGCTGAAGCTTCTGTCTGCGTAAACTGTGATAACTACAGGGATGATAAGGTCTCCCTTATCTGCTGTCTGTGCATTAAACTGCTTTGTGAATTCCACAATGTTAACACCGTGCTGACCAAGAGCAGGTCCAACAGGTGGTGCCGGTGTAGCTTTTCCGGCAGGAATCTGAAGTTTAATGTAACCTTCTACTTTCTTTGCCATTTTAATCCTCCTAAATACTCGGTACCTGCAAGGCATGCAAAGTACCGGTCTGTGGTAGTGGCGAGAGCCGCATGCTCTCTCCCACGCCCGATAACAATTGTTACCGATTTATCTCAATCGATTTATTTCATCGAATGAAATCTCAACTGGTGTCTCTCTCTCGAAGAGCTCTACTGTAATTGTAGCTGTCTGCTTATTCATGTCCATTCTCTGAACTACGCCGACAGTACCTTTCCAAACACCGGCAATAACGCTTACTGTATCGCCAACCTCGAAGTTGATAACAACGTTCTCTGTCTTGATTCCAAGAGGCTTCATCTCTGCATCCTCAAGCGGAACCGGTTTAGATCCCGGACCAACGAATCCTGTAACACCACGAGTGTTACGCACTACGTACCAAGTTGCATCATTCATAACCATGTTAATAAGTACGTATCCCGGGAACATCTTCTTATTGACTGTCTTACGTCCGCCGCCTTCTTTTACCTCTGTAACTTCCTGCATAGGAACTCTGACTTCTAAAATCTCATTTTCAAGGTGACGATTTTCGATAGTCTTCTCAAGATCAGTCTTAACCTTATTCTCATAGCCAGAGTATGTATGAACTACATACCATTTAGCCTGCATTTCATTATTTTCTGCCATCGTCATTCTCCTTATAATGTAGTGATAAAATCAATGCCGTTCTTTAATACCCAATCAACGATTGCAATGATAACACCGAGAATAACAGTAATGACTACTACTGCAGTTGTCTGCTTGGCAACAGATTCCTTGCTCTCCCATACAATCTTAGAGAACTCGCCTTTAAGACCCTTCCACCATGCAGAAATCTTGCTTGAAAAGCTCTGGCCGTTTTTCTTAACAGTCTTTTCTGTATTATTATCTGCCATATTATGCTCCTTACACTGCAAGTAAATTACTTTGTTTCCTTATGTAATGTATGTCTCTTGCAGAATCTGCAGTACTTGTTTGTTTCCATTCTGTCAGGATGAGTCTTCTTATCCTTCTTAGTATCGTAGTTACGGTTCTTGCATTCTGTGCAAGCAAGTGTAATTCTTGTACGCATTTCAATTCCCTCCGCGTATAATATAATAAATGTATTGCTTCTCAAAATAAAACACAAAAATAAGAGCTTTACGCTCCCTCGTTCGATTACTATACCATACATCACCTTTGCCGTCAACAGAAATTTTACCCTTCTCGCTTCGCCGCCGGAAGCTTTTATTGTCAGATAATTCTTCCTTATAATTATGCGCTGTGGTACAATAACGGGTGAGTGTTATACAAATCGTGGCAGAAGAACCGCCCCGCAGCGGAACGCGGCAGACGCGGCAGAGCGTGGCATAAGAGAAGTCCCCGCGGCAAAGGAAATAGATATGAGTGATATATTATATGTAGTAATGCCTGCATACAATGAAGAAGAGAATATAGAAAGTGTTGTTAAGGGCTGGTATCCGGTGCTTGATGGGAAGGATGAGGCTTCAAGGCTTGTAATTGCCGATTCCGGCAGTACAGACAGAACACATGAATATCTTCTTAAGCTTAAGGAGACATATCCTAAGCTTGAGATTTTTACTGATTGCGAAAAACAGCATGGACCAAAGCTTATTGCACTTTATGATTACGCGATAAAGCAGGGGGCAGATTTCATTTTCCAGACGGATTCGGACGGGCAGACTGACCCGGCAGAATTCGATGCTTTCTGGCAGATTCGCAATGATTACACAGGAATTTTTGGAGAGCGTCCTGTAAGGGGCGACGGCAAAGACAGGGCATTTGTTGAAAAGGTTGTTTGCCTTCTTCTTAGGATTTTCTTTGGAGTTAAAGTTCCTGATGCAAACGCTCCGTTCAGACTTATGAGAACCGATTCGGTTAAAAAGTATTTATACAAGCTTCCAAAAAACTACAACATTCCTAATATAATGATCACAACATATTTTGCTCATTACAGGGAAAAGATTACATTTAAGGAAATAAGCTTCAAGCCTCGTCAGGCAGGAACCAATTCCATCAATGTTGTAAAAATCGTAAAAATCGGCTGGCAGGCCTTAAGCGATTTTGCAAGATTTAAAAAAGATATGAAATATACTAAAATATCCAAATAATACAAAAGCTCCCGGATAACCGGGAGCTTTATTTTGTAAAACTTATGCAGTGAGCTTTTTGACCAATTCAATAATACTTTCCTTATTTGCAAAGTACTCTTCATCTGCATACATTGCATCAATTTCAATATCAAATTCATTTTCAAGCTCAGATATGATTTCGATGACATCGATTGAGGATATGACGCCCTCGTCATACATATTTTCTCCATCATATGTAATAATGTCTTCGTTTATCTCTTCAAGAATCTTTAATACTCTCTCTTCCATTTTCTAACTCCTCTTTCTTTGCCGGTTTCACGCCACAACACACTAATGAATCTGTATGCAGTTTCACACCACAACACACTAATGAATCTGTATGCAGCTTCACATTAATATAATATTATATATAATCTCTAAGCTTTACTCTGTCAATCTTCCCGTTAACGTTCATAGGCATCTTTTCAACAGATACATATTTATTAGGGAGCATATATTCCGGCACCATAGTTTCAAGCTTCTTAGCTACTGATTCCTTATCGACTTCACCTTCTGTAATAAGTACAATCTTTGAATGCTTTTCACTGTATAGCACACATCCTACCGGCATTCCTTCAATTGATGAATAGGCTGTTTCGATTTCCCCAAGCTCAATTCTGTGGCCCATATGCTTAACCTGGAAATCTTTTCTGCATACATAGGTGAGCTCGCCTCGTGCGTTATATCTTACAAGATCGCCTGTTCTGTATATTTTTTCCTCATAAGCAGTTACGAGAGGATTCTGAACTAAAGCCTCTTTTGTTTTTTCTTCATTGGCATAATATCCAACAGTAACACCGCTGCCACGTATACACAGTTCACCTACAGTCTCTGTGTCACTGACTTGTACTTCCTTATCATTTTCATCAAGAATGATAATGTCACTGTTCGGCATTGCCTCGCCTATCGGAAGGCTTTCGCTGTCATCAATTTCCCTGTTAACAATGAAATATGTTGATGCAACTGTCGCCTCGGTAGGTCCGTAGAGATTACAGTACATTGCATTAGGAATATATTTCTTCCATATATTAAGCTGCTTAGACTGCATTACCTCTCCACAGAAAAGAACCTTCTTAAGAATTCCGGAAACATCAACATTTCTGAATGCCTTGAGCCTTGATACGATCATAAGTGCGGATGGCACCCAGTAAATAGTGTTAATATTATGTTCCTTAATAAATTCAAGAAGCTTTACAGGCTGACCAAACAGCTTATGCGGTATTATTGTGAGTCTTGCCCCGGACTTCATTGCAGGATATATATCTCCTACTGATAAGTCAAAGTAAAACTGCGCCTGGTTACCAATATTGTCATTTTCATTGTAGTCAAATAAACTAACGTGGGCATCAGCGTAATCAATAACTCCACCATGAGTAATTCCAACGCCCTTAGGAACGCCTGTTGACCCCGATGTAAAAAGAACATAGAGAAGATCAGTATCAATAATCTTACTTTGCACATTAATAACTGCTGCCTCATTTTCCGGACCATCAGCAATATCATCATATAAAAGAACCGGTCCGCTATATCCAAAGCCTAAAAGCCTATCCGTCAAATCTGATGTAGTGATCACAAGAGCCGGATTAAGCGTTTCAAAAATCTTATCTGCACGTGACTCAGGCATTTCAACATCAATCGGTGAGTAAAAGTTCCTGCTGTAGCCGACTCCCGCAAATGCAATAAGTACCTTTGCACTCTTTTTAATATATACAACTACCGGCTGCTTGCTAATTCCAAGCTCCATAATTTTCTCTGCCACAGCAAGTGCCTTATTTCTGTACTGTTTATATGTAACTTCGTTACCGTCATCCCATATAGCTACATTTCCGGGTATTCTTTTTGCATTTTCATCAAGATACGTTAATACGTTTGCTCTCATTAATTCAACTCCAAAAAATATCGTTAATTACTCTTAAGCACTTCAATGACCTTATCCGTGAACACATTCATTCCTTCGCCCGACATGTGAGATAAATCAGAATAGTAATCAGGATTTGTATTATCAAATCCCATATCCTCTCCCATAATGACAAGCGCGCCCTCTTCCTTTAAGAAATCAATAAGCTCCGTGATCTTCTCAGAATAGTTCTTGTCACCATACATCCTTATATACTTTGGAGGCTCGAGAAAAATAAGCTTGATACCATTATTTTCACACAATTCGATAATTTTGACTAAAGAGTCCTTCTGCAAATCATCAATTCCCGGGTCTTCCTTAATCGGAAGCTTATCAAGCTCTTCCTTCGTCTTAGCAGGCGAAATATCACTTCCGTTATTTCCGCCCTTGTAATATCGCTTAGCTATCATAGGATATGATACCGGGTACGTCAGCAGATAATCCATGTTAGACGATACATAGTAATCATAAAACATAAAGAAATCCGCATCATCTCTTTCCTTAAGGTGCTGCCATATTTCGTGCTTGCTCTTCATATCAATATCCCACAGAAGGCGCTTATCCGAAAGGTCTGCCCCTCTGTCAACCATTCCAGGCTCAAGCTCGTATATAATTGTGCCTATTTCAGTTCCTGCTTCAAGCATCTGCTTAAGCTCTATATACACGTTCATCGGCTGGTTGCCGTTATATGTAAGCGCGTATGTATTGTCACCAAGCTCCTTTTCAAGAGTCATCATATTGATGCCCTTCCTAAAGGACGAAGAGCCTACAAACAGGTAGTCAGCCTTTCCTTCGCCAATAATATACCTTATTCCAAAGGCATGATTAGGCAGCATATACGAACAGCAGTTTTTAAGCATAACTACCGCAAATACTATCAGGAATGAAATTATAATTGTTCTTATTGTTTTCTTCATATTTAGTCAAAAATATTAATATGCAGCATAAAGGAATCCCGATTCGCCAAATACTCCGAAGAGCAAAGTAAATACAATCAGGAACGCTGCACAGAAATGTTTGTGCCTTTTAAAGAATGTAATATTGTTATATTCAAGTATTTCAGCGAGGAACATGGCAAATGCTGCGATAAAGGCAACCACGCCATATGAAAGAGCCGTGTTGTCCTCTGTAAACGGAAGTATTGCTTCCGAAAGCGATGCAAAAGAAAGCGAGAACTTTGTAAATACTGTCTTAAGCACATAGAAAACCTCTCCCATATTGTTGGCTCTGAATATTAAGAAGCCGACAGTTACAATGAGCAACGTTCTTATCATCTCAAACACATGATAACCTTTTGAATTCCAGTTGATAGGAAGCTTCTTGTGCCATGTCTTATACACATTAGACATAAACAGTGAAAATATAATTATTACGCCATAATACACACCGTATAATACATAATGCATTGCAGCACCATGCCATGTACCGGTGAAAAGCCACACACACATAAGCGCAATAGCGGCGATTATATTGGTAGCTTTCTTTTTAAGCGGTGTTTTCTTAACAAAAGATTTAACGTTACGACAGAAAGCCGACTTGAAAACAGGATTGTAAATATAGTCTTTAACCCATGTTCCGAGTGTGATGTGCCATCGTCTCCAAAACTCGGCTACCGACTTTGAGAAAAACGGCTTATCGAAGTTCTCATCCATGTCAACGCCAAACAGAGCCGAAATACCCATCACCATATCCATACATCCTGAGAAATCTGCATAAATCTGAATTGCATAAAAAGCGACAGCTACTAATAATGTAAGTCCGCCATATCCTTCTACATTTTCAAAAACCCTGTCAACATAGACGCCAAATCTGCCGGCAATGACTACCTTTTTGAAAAGGCCGAGAAGAATCCTGTAACCTGCGTTTTTACATCTGTCAAAGTCAAAATCATGCTCTGCATATAGCATTGGCGCAGTGTGCGAAAATCTGTTAATCGGTCCTTCGGTAATCTGTGGGAAATATGAGACAAATAAAAGGAATTTAAGAAAGTTTCCTTCTGCCTCAATATCACCTCTGTACACATCAACAACATATGAAATAACCATAAATGTGTAGAATGAAATTCCAAGCGGAAGAAGGAATCTCACATACTTAAGTCCTACCCCCGATAATGAATTAATTATTTCAAAGAAAAATCCCGTGTACTTAAGAACAAAAAGAATTCCTATATTGATCACAACAGCAAGCACCAGGTATGCCTTTGATTTCTTCGTCTGAATCAGTTTTGCGCATACAAAAGCACTGATTGCGGATGCAAACAGAAATATCAGATATTTTGGTGATGCATATGCATAAAATATAAGGCTTGCTGAGAGAAGAATCATCCACTGAGCCTTCTTAGGCATCGTATAATATGCTATGAGCGTCACACATAAAAATATGAAAAACTTAAGTGTAATTAATGACATTAAAATACCCCGTAAACTTTGGTATTATACCATATTGCGCGAATAATATAAATGTTCACGCTTTTTAGACTGTCATATTAATCTTCTACAGTCGTCTTTGTTGCCTTATACAAGTCAAATTTATATCTGTCAAAAGAAAAAGTATCAACAAATTCAATGTTAAAGCCCCGGTTTTCAATTTCTGCAGGATCAAATTCCTTATAATCAATAACCGATACATAAAGCGTTGCATCTGATGACTTAGCCGCATCTATTGCATCCGAAAGCTCATCATAGCTTTCAAGCCTCTCATCATAAAACGGAAGACAGAACTTCATTTCCTCGTTGTCTTCATATGAATAAAGTACGTCACCGTCTTGAACGTTGTCATCAAGATAGGAAATAATCGCATCCGGATTCGTATCATATTCAATATGATATTCGTTTACATACCCTGCAACGCCTGATAATACAAGAAGAGTCACAACCACGTAATAATACTTTTTAAACTTCCCCGCTTCTATTGCAAAGAACAGCCATATCATTCCGTGTGCAAAAAACAAATACCTGTCGACAAATATGTTGGCAGTCATAAGCTTTGACACAATCGTTCCAAATACAAGCACTCCATAGTATACAAGGAACATTGAAAGCGCATATAAATCGCTCATATATGCAGAATAATCTAACTTGCAGCTGTTGATGCTTTCACTCCCACTGCCTGTGATGTCTGTAACGGCTGGCGTTTTTGCCTTAGTTTCCTTAACGTCGGTATATATCTTAATCGCTGTGTATATTACAAGTGCAAAAACGCTTATTAATAATGCGATCGATAGCGGCGTATTTCCGACAGTATAAGGATATCTCATATATTTAATGAATACGGGAAGCGTAACATCAGGCATTGAGAAATATCCGCTGACGTTCTTAAACTGTTTAAGCGTTACTAAAAGACATGGGAAATATAAAGTCAAAGTAATTAACAGACAGTAAAACCATCTCTTAATATTCGCCCTATCAAGCACGAAATAGTAAATCAGCATAAATAAAAAGACAAATCCGACGCTCACAAATGCAAAGTGATGAGAATATCCTGCAAGCGCCGAAACGAGCGAGAAGATTATCAGGTTCTTAATACTGTAATTATTTATTACCTCGTAGCTATATATTCCTGCAATCGTTGCAAACATAAAGCCAAGAGAATACATTCTTATTTCAACACCGAAAAATAAAAGATTCGGCATTGTAAATAAAGCAATCGTGAACAGTGCCGATGTCTTAAAGCCGTGAGATTTTCTTACTACGGTTGCCGATACAATCATTGTAATAATCATCGGGACTACAGATGTAAGCTTCATTACAGGAACGCTGTAGCCAAATATATCCGTACTTATCTTAAGAATAATGTTATAAAGCGGCGGGAGCGTATCTGCCATTGAACGTTCAAGCACACCTGCCATATCAGTTCTTACAAGTGAAGCACTAAATGCTTCATCAAGCCAGACGTTTTCATTAAAAATAAGCGATATATATACAATAGCACCTATTACTACAAGCAACCATGAGATTATATTTTCATTATTTTTTGTCAGTTCCTTCTTCATGTCAAATAATCCTGCTTATATCTACAGATATTCCCATTCCTCATCTTCTTCAATAACTGCTAATTCCAGGTAATCAAAATCAATTTCATCAATAAAGCTGTCCTTTTTGAACCTGACCTTGGAAATCTTCTTAAACTCTGCGATATTTGAATCAAGCCATATTGGCTTACTTAAATCAAATTCATAGCAGATTTTGTCAATTGCATCAAAAATCTTATGCGTACGCGTTTCTTTCCTGTCATCGCGTATCGTCATGTTTTTAATCATTTTATTATCTTTAAATTCTCTTGCCCAGAGTGTAAACATCTATAATTTAATTCCGTTCTGTTTTCATAGAATGCATATCAATCCATGAAAAATTCTCTTATTATCATGATTTAATTGCATTGGAATTTATTATATCATACTTTCCATAAAACTTAATCCTTTAAGATGCTTTGGAAATGTTGAATAATCTGTGAATTTGTAGAATTTAATGTAGCGCTTTGATATAATTATGAAGTAAGGGATATTTTTCTTATGGAGTGAAACATGGACTATAACAGCAAAATGTCGGATGGAGTAGACAGTTGGGAGACAATGATGCTCCTCTACAAGTCGGCTCTTATGGAAGTCGGCACGAAACTTGAGATTCTTAACGAGGAATTCAAGCACATTCATCAGTACAATCCGATTGAACACATAAAGCAGCGAATCAAATCGCCTGAGAGTATAGTTAAAAAACTTAAAAAGCGTGGGCTTGATTCTACAATTGAGAACATGCGCGAATTTATTAACGACATTGCGGGAATCAGGGTAATCTGCTCGTTTACGTCAGATATTTACAGAATTGCCGAGATGATTCGTAACCAGAACGACATTAAGGTTATTTCGGTTAAGGACTACATCATCTCACCTAAAGAGAGTGGATATAAGAGTTTCCACATGATTGTGTCGGTTCCGATTTATTTATCCGATTCGGTTGTAGATACTAAGGTTGAGATTCAGATTCGAACTGTTGCGATGGATTTCTGGGCTTCGCTTGAGCACAAAGTAAATTACAAGCTTGACCAGGACGATTCGGACGAAGAAATTAAAAACATCCGCCGCAGACTTTATGACTGTGCGCAGATGGTATCAGTTCTTGACGATGAAATGCTTGCACTTAATGAAAAGATGCAGGACTTAATAGAAAAGCAGGAAAAAGAAAGGGCCGCTAAAAGGATTTAGCGGTCCTTATTTTTATTAATATATCACTATGCCGGACGGATTTACTTAAGCTCCTGCAATTCTTCTTGCTACGTGCACTCCGCTTGCCGATGCATGCGAAAGTGAATGCGTAATTCCGGAGCCGTCTCCTATGATATAGAGACCCTTATACTTACTCTCAAGATGCTCATCAACTTCAACTTCCATGTTATAGAATTTAACTTCAACACCGTAAAGAAGCGTGTCATCATTTGCAGTACCCGGTGCAATTTTGTCCAAAGCATAAATCATGTCAATAATTCCATCAAGAATACGCTTTGGAAGAACAAGACTTAAATCTCCCGGTGTTGCATTCAGTGTAGGCTGTGTGAATGACTCCTGAATACGCTTAGGAGTTGATCTCTGGCCTCTGATTAAATCGCCGAAACGCTGAACGATTACGCCGCCTCCAAGCATGTTAGAGAGTCTTGCAATCGATTCGCCATAACCGTTAGAATCCTTAAACGGCTCTGAAAAGTGCTTCGCAACAAGCAGTGCAAAGTTAGTGTTTTCAGTCTGCTTAGCCGGATCCTCATAGCTGTGACCGTTAACCGTAATAATTCCGTTAGTGTTCTCGTTAACAACAGCACCCTTCGGATTCATGCAGAATGTACGCACCTTATCCTCATACTTCTCTGTACGGTATACGATTTTACTCTCGTAAAGCTCATCTGTAAGATGTGAAAAGACAACAGCCGGAAGTTCAACTCTGACACCGATATCAACTCGGTTAGAATTAGTCGGGATGTCCATTTCCTTACAAACCTTCTCCATCCACTTACTTCCGCTTCGTCCTACAGAAATTATACAGTCCTTACACTCGTGTGTAACACCATCGCTTAATGTAAGCTCATACCCTCCATCAACTGCCTTAATGTGCTCAACAGCCTTGTCGAATACAAAATCAACCTTATCCTTAAGGAAAGCATACAGATTTTCAAGCACGACATAGTTAATATCGGTTCCAAGATGGCGAACCGACGCATCAAGAAGATGAAGGTCGTTCTGCATGCAGAGCTTCTTAAACTTAGTGCCGGAGGTTGAATAAAGCTTAGTGCCCTCTCCGCCGTATTTCATATTGATTTCGTCAACATATTTCATAAGGTCAAGTGCCTTCTGCTTGCCGATATATTCATAAAGCGTGCCGCCAAAGTCATTCGTAATGTTGTATTTACCATCAGAAAATGCACCCGCGCCGCCAAATCCGCTCATTATCGAGCAGCTCTGACATCCAATACATGACTTTACCTTGTCTCCGTCAATAGGACATTTTCTCTTATCAAGCTGATGGCCTGCTTCGATTACACCAATCTTTAAATCAGGATTAAGCTTCACAAGCTCATATGAAGAGAATATACCGCCCGGACCGGCACCTACAATTAAAACATCGTATTTCATAAAAAAATCCTTTCTATTGTTATCAGTAATACTTAAAGCTAACTACCGAAAACCTTCAAATTCACTAATATTATATCAAATGCTGAAAAATTATGCTTTACCAATAATGAATCTGTTGTTCTTATATTCACCGCATAACAACATACAAGAACCTCCTGCTAAATGCAAGAGGTTCTACATGTAACCACCTTATATATAAAATACCTTCATCTTATGAAAGTATGGAAGAAACGACCTCGAAAAGTGAGGAGTGGCCGAGCGGATGAGAGTCGCCCGGCCATATTATGAAAAATTTCATCTGTGAATTTCTTACTTAGTAGTCCCGCTGAGGAATCATATGACTCCCCTTGGAACTGTTTATAATATACAATTCGAATATGAACAAATTATGAACAAACTGTTAACTTATAGTTAATAGTTACAAAAACTTTTAAATTCTTATAATGAATTTGTACATTTTGCACATTATCACTTTGCTGTGGTGTTGTGATGATATGTAACATTTTTACAAATGTTCTAATCTCTTATATTCATTGGATTAATCGCAAGAAGGCACAAAAGAATTAATGAGAACGGCTGAACTATGTAATAATTCTCGAAAAATCCTGTCACCATGACACATATAATTGCGGCAAATACAGCCTTGTCTACGTTTCCTGCACAGGACTTTTCCTTTAATTTGTAAATTCTGTATGTCAAAAGTGCACAAAGCGGAATAAATACTATAATTCCGTGTACTACTAAAATATCAAGCATTGCACTGTGTGCTTCAAGCATTCCTTCCATAAAATCAAGCTTCATCGTATACGAAGATCCGATTCCCGTAAGCGGCTTTTCAAGAAACGCATTGAAAAGCTCTGTCCATATTTCATTTCTTCCCGAAACTATATCCTTGTAGAAAAGCGTAATATTGCCTTTAGCACCAAAAATCCTGCCAAATCCAATGTAAAGGGTGGCCAGTAAAATTGCACCAAAAGTTGAGAAAAAGCATATGAGCGGATAAATAACCTTATTTCTGACTATTTTCTCAGGAAGCAAAATAATAACAAGAAGTGCGATAAGCCCCATCAGCGCAGTCCTTGACCTATACCACGAGATAATATTAAACGAAAGTATAACAAGGAAGATGCAAAGCGGCGGATACCACCAGTTTCTCTTCCACCACGTCTTCTTACCTTCGATATCGCCAAATTCACCGATGTACCTATAATACTTACCTTGCATATTCTCATTCGCAACCTGCATAATTATCATAACGCATGCAAATCCGGTAATCAGAATAAGTCCGCCATAATTTGTGTTATAGCCTTTGAAGTACCCTTTAACATCGATTGTCCAGTAAAAGAAGAAAAATGCAATGTAAATCAGCACGAAATAGCTTTCCTTAATCGAAAATACAATCTTATCGGAAAGATAGAGGATAAGCATAAAATCGACAACTATAAGTAGGCTTCCCTTATTAGAGCCAAGCAAAATCAGGTTAATAAGCGCCACAAGGTCCGTAACTACCATAAGCCAGAAAAGCTTGTCCTTAATTGCATCCTTAATATCAACGTAGCATAAAAAAGCGCCTGCTAACGCCACAAACGTAATAAGAGTTCCATACCTTGTGAACGCCTGATACATATCGTAAAAATGCCATTCAAGCGTCGTGATAATGAGAATTCCCGCAATGATAAACAGGTTTCCAAGTGTATATCTTGAAATATTAAGTTTTCTCTTCTTTTCTTTTTCCATACGTTGTATTTTACCATAACTTTGTGAATTTTTGGTAAAAATAAGGGCGTCTTAATAAGACACCCTCATTTCATATTGCCAAAGCGTACCTGCAAATTAACAACTTAGGTTTACTCATTCTATGCACTATAGCTTACTTGCTCACTTATAGCATCTCCCGTAGCTAAATCAACATGCTGGATGCTTCCTGCAGCACCCGATTCATATAAGAATAAGCCTGTCTTTCTGACTCTGGCATTTAATATGTTCTCCTGATTTGTGACACTGAATTCAGTGTCTTTACTTCCAAGGTAAATCGCACCGACATCTTTGTCCTTAAGCTTATAAAGGGATGTTGAGCCGTCTTCGTTAAAGCACATTATGCTAAGCTTATCAAAAACTTCATCAGCTTCATCAATCCAACCGTTACCGTCGCTGTCATACTTACTCAAATCTGCAAAACCATCTCCTGATTTTGTTCCAAAAAGCTCGCTTCCGTCATTAATTATTCCGTCTTCATTCTGGTCAAGTGCTAAAAAGCCACTTCCCTTGCCAAGCATTGATATGTTGTCCATATCACCGTCAGCGTCTATATCAAATAAAAATTTTTGATCGGAAATATCTGCTGCGCAGTTATCAAGATTAATGACAAGCGGGTCGGTAAGTCGTGCATTTAAAGTCTCACATACACCGGTTTCCCTGACGTATTGTTCAAAGCTTCTTGACATTGAAATATCAATTCCAAAATCAATCTGCCTTCCATCTTTAGTGTTTACAACTCCTTTAGCGTTAAATGTAGTTCCTTCAAACTCCGCTTCATAACGCTCATATGTAAGGCTGTGAGTAACCTTGGTAAATGACAGTGCGCTGCCTAGCTCTCCCTCTGATACACCTTCGTCTGAGAACGCCCTGTTAAGCATATCTTGCGTATCGCCTCTTCCGATAAGAAGCATAAGAATAAGCTTTAAAATCATCGTTCTAAGTGTAGAAGCTGTATCATCGCTTACATTTGTTACTTTTGTAATATCTCTTGTGAATATTTCGCTGTATTTACCATTTAGAAAACCAAGAGTTCCTTCGGAATTATCCGATAATGTGCCGGCATCTTTTTCTGATTTTTCTTCCTTTATTTCATCGCTTATATCTGTTTTCTTATTATCAGAGTTCTCATATGCACCGTTTAGCGCATCCATAAACCCCTTTGCCGACAATGTTGTCACGTTTCTCTCATACGTGATAGCATCCCTGCTAACAGAAGTATACGTTCTGGCAGAATCCATTCCTATACTGCTGTTTGTTATTATCAAATTAACCTTCTTTCCTGTCAGCCCTCCAATATAACTCATATGTGCATAACAATGCACTTTTAAAGTATTACCGTCTACGCCACACTAAGCTCCTTCTTTTATGTGAAATAAAAAAAGACGACAGTTCCCACAAACATCCTTGCCTGCGATTACTATCACCTTCCGTGGCCTAACAAATTTTCTAACGTTGACACTTGATCAGGGTGTCTAATTATTATATCGGACAAATTTCAAAATATATTACATATATTTTGAAAACCGGCCAGCTTATGCTGACCGGTCTTCATTTTCTTATCCCTTATAGTAATTAATAAGACAACCCTTTAAGATAATCTCTCTTTCATCATCGGTAAGCTCTCCAAGAGTAAGTGTAAACTCCTTAAGGTCGCTTTCACCAACGGCATATGCCTTTATTTCTTCTCTCTTTTCCTTAACTGCATTTTGAATATCAGGAATAAAGATATACTGTAAATACTCAAACGGTAACTCTCCCTCTTTAATGATAAATGGAAGCATTCCCCAGTTAATAAGATTTGAGCGGTATCTCTTTGTAGCATATTCATTAGCTATGTTAGCCCATCCGCCAAGAACCTTCTGGCATGATGCTGCCTGCTCTCTTGCAGAACCGTCTCCCGGCTTAACTGCAAAAATAGTAGAGCCAAAGCCTGTATTAGTGTGATTAGCATCTGAGAACTTCGTCTTAACAACTGTCATTGCAGGCTTAACCTCGTCATTAACCTCACAAGGATGTCCACCCTCCATACGAACCTTTTCACACTTTGCAATTTCCTTGGCAATTCCTACATAGTGAGGATCCTTTCTTGAAAGTGTGAACTCGGCAAGTCCTAACGGATTAGATCTGAATGATGAAGTCTCTCCTGATGGAATAAGTTCATCTGTAGTAGTAACAGGATCATGTATAACAGATGCAACCTTAAGAAGAAGATTCTCAGGTAATGCACCCATCTTAGGCCAATCCTTAATGTTAGGTCCAAACTGGATTTCCTGGTCAGGATCTGCAACACCCTTTGAATCAAATACTCTGTTCTTATAAATTGTAGAATCAAAGTGATATTTATACTTCTGTAATGTGTTAGCCTCAATCTGTCTTGTTGCGGATGTAAGGAATCCCTTATTGGCAGCTGTAGCTGCAATTGATCTTGCATCCATAAGTGCAACGGATGAAATCTGTCCGTTCTGAAGCTTTGAACCTTCTCTGTTAGGGAAGTTTCTTGTTGAATGACGGATTGAGAATGCATTGTTGGCAGGAGTATCGCCTGCACCGAAGCAAGGACCGCAGAATGCAGTTTTAAGAACAGCACCCGTCTCAAGAAGCTTTGCTGCACATCCATTTTTAATAAGCTCCATATATACAGGCATGGAAGCAGGATAAACGTTAAGTGTAAATCTGTCATCACCGATTGAAGCACCGTTTAAAATATCAGCCGCAGCACAGATATTTTCAAATCCGCCGCCGGCACAGCCTGCTATTACACCCTGCTCTACGTAGAGCTTTCCGTCTACGATTTTATCCTTAAGTGAATATTCCACCTGTCCGTCAAGGCTTACAAGTGCCTTTTTCTCAACGTCAGCCAAAATATCAGAAAGGTTGGCATTTACTTCATCAATTGTGTAAGTGTTGCTTGGATGGAACGGCATTGCAATCATTGGCACAACACTAGATAAGTCAACTTCAATTACACCGTCATAGTAAGCGCCGTTTTCAGGATTTAATTCTTTATAATCTTCAGGACGCTCATGAATAGCATAGAATTCCTCAATTTCTTCATCTGTCTGCCATATTGATGAAAGACATGTCGTCTCGGTTGTCATTACATCGATACCGATTCTAAAGTCTGCCGACAATTTCTTAACACCCGGTCCAACAAACTCCATTACTTTGTTTTTAACATATCCATTCTTAAATACAGCTCCGATAATTGCAAGAGCAACGTCCTGCGGACCTACGCCCGGTGTAACATCGCCTGTTAAATAAACCGCAACTACTTCAGGACGATTAATATCGTAAGTACGTGAAAGAAGCTGCTTAACAAGCTCAGGGCCACCCTCACCCATTGCCATAGTACCAAGTGCACCATAACGTGTATGTGAATCTGAACCAAGAATCATCTTGCCGCCGCCTGCAAGCATTTCTCTGGCAAACTGATGAATAACAGCCTGATGAGGCGGTACATACATTCCGCCGTACTTTTTGGCACATGTAAGTCCAAACATATGATCATCTTCGTTAATTGTTCCACCTACGGCACAAAGTGAATTGTGGCAGTTAGTAAGCACGTAAGGAATCGGGAACTTCTCAAGTCCTGATGCACGTGCTGTCTGAATAATTCCTACAAAAGTAATATCATGGCTTGTAAGCTTATCGAACTTAATCTGAAGCTTATCCATATTGCCTGATACGTTGTGATCCTTCAAAATATTATAGGCTATTGTCTTTGTCCTTCCCTCTTCCTTAGAAAAAGGGCCGTTATCGCTAAGACAGCCATTTACTAAAAACGCGCCATTATCATGCAGTTTAATCATATATTTTCTCCTTTTTTATTTATCGTAAGTATGTAAGATACAGTACAAGAGGTAAAAGCACGATGCTTGCAACAGTCGATAAGAATACATTCTTAGCTGCCAGCTCTTCATTCTTGTCATACTCTATTGTAAACATTACTACGGAATTCGCAATAGGAAGTGAAATCATAGTAAGTGTTATAAGCTGAATCATTGAATCATTAATAAAATTCTTAATTACAACCCATGACAAAAGAGGCAGTGCAATCTGCTTTACTGCTATAAAAGCATAAATCCTTGGTTCGTTGAATACGTTCTTTAAAGGCACCTTGGCTAATGAAGCACCCATAAGAATCATCGCAAGTGTAGGTGTAAGGTCACCAATCTGTGATATCGGTCCCTGAATAAATGACGGAAGCTCAATCCTTAAAAAGTAAATAATAATCGCAATTACTGCACTGAGTACGCCGGGATGTAACAATATTTTCATAATATCTGTCTTATGTCCTGATTTTTCAGGATAATTGATTGCCTTGACTCCGACAGTGAAAAGCATAATATTAAATATCATGTTGAAAATTGCAGTGTAGAAAAGTGCCTCGCTTCCAATGATTGATTCAATAACAGGAAAACCCATGAATCCTACATTTGTAAATATCGTCATGAAGACGTAAATTCCTCTGTTTTCAACCTTACAGCCTATGATTTTGGCTATAAGCATTCCAATAGCAGGCAAAATCGCATACATAATGATTGCGATTAAAAAAACAAAGAGGACTTTGCTTAAGTCTCTTTCTGCAGGTGAAGAAAAGACAGATGATACTATCATACATGGCATTGAGACTTTTAATACAAAGTTTGTAAGCTTTTTATTAAAGTCTGAATCCATTATTTTAATACGGTATAATAAATAGCCGACTGACATAAGTATAAAAAACTTAATCATCAGCTGCATCAACAGTTGAATATCCATAACTGCTCCTCAAAATCAGGGGATTACCCTGCAAATCCATTAAAAGAGGCAGAGTATGTCCTCTGCCTCAATCATCATTGATTAATTACTTCTTAAGAACAACCTTATCAAGCTTCCATATGTCGTCTACATACTCCTGGATTGTTCTGTCTGATGAGAACTTTCCACAGCATGCAACCTGAAGCATTGCCATTTCAGCCCATCTGTTTGTGTCTCTGTAGGCTTCCTCAACTCTCTTCTGTGCATTTGCATAAGATGCAAAATCTTTAAGAATAAAGTATCTGTCTGCCTTATCAGTACACTGAGTATTAAGTAGTGAATTATACAAATCCCTAAAGAGCTCTGTATGCTGATACGTGCCGTTTACAAGCTGCATAAGAACCTTTCTTACATTAGGATCATTGTTGAATATTTCATTTGGATCGTATCCGCCATTATTCTCAAAGTTAATAACTTCATCGGATGAAAGACCGAAGATGAATGCGTTTTCTTCTCCAACCTCTTCAACGATTTCAACGTTTGCACCGTCCATTGTACCGATTGTAACAGCACCATTAAGCATGAACTTCATGTTACCTGTACCTGATGCCTCCTTAGAAGCTGTTGAAATCTGCTCAGATACGTCAGCAGCCGCGAAAATAAGCTCTGCATTTGATACTCTGTAGTCTTCGATGAATATTACTTTAATCTTACCGTTTATTGATGCATCATTGTTAATTACATCAGCCACAGTGTTAATGAGCTTGATAGTAAGCTTTGCTGTCTTATATCCTGCTGCAGCCTTTGCTCCGAAAATGAATGTTCTTGGATAGAAATCCATTTCAGGATGCTCTTTAAGCTCATTGTATAAGTACATAATGTGAAGTATGTTAAGAAGCTGTCTCTTATACTCGTGAAGTCTCTTAACCTGAACATCAAATATTGATCTTGGGTCTACTTCAACACCATTATGCTCTAATATATACTGTGCAAGACGTACTTTATTCTTGTACTTGATGTTCATGAACTCAGCCTGAGCCTTTTTATCTTTAACATAGACTTTAAGTCCTGACATCTTAGATAAGTCAGTAATCCAGTCATCACCAATCTTATCTGTTACCCAATCTGCAAGAAGCGGATTTCCGTGGAGAAGAAATCTTCTCTGTGTAATACCATTTGTCTTGTTGTTAAACTTCTCAGGGAACATCTCGTAGAAATCACGAAGCTCCTGGTTTTTAAGAATTTCCGTATGAAGTCTTGCAACGCCGTTTACCGAATAGCCGGCTGCAATTGCAAGGTTAGCCATACGTACCTGTCCATCATAAAGAATTGCCATCTTGCGAATCTTCTCATGATTGCCGGGATACTTTGCTTCAATTTGCATGTTAAAGCGGCGGTTAATTTCTTCAATGATCTGATATACTCTTGGAAGGAGTCTTGAGAAAAGCTCAATTGGCCACTTTTCCAAAGCTTCTGCCATAATTGTATGGTTAGTGTAAGCGCATGACTTTGTCACTACTTCCCATGCCTCATCCCAGCCAAGATTATATTCATCCATTAAGATTCTCATAAGCTCGGCAACTGTTACTGTAGGATGTGTATCGTTAAGCTGGAATGTAACCTTCTCGTAAAGCTTTCTTACATCATCGTGCTTACGCATATACTTCTCAACTGCTTCCTGAATTGAAGCTGAGATGAAGAAATACTGCTGCTTAAGTCTTAATTCCTTACCTGCATAATGGTTATCATTAGGGTAAAGAACCTCGCATATATTTCTGGCAAGATTTTCCTGCTCAACTGCCTTTAAGTAATCGCCTTTATCAAATGAATCAAGCTGGAAACACTCAACAGGCTGTGCATCCCAGATTCTTAAAGTGTTAACGATGCCGTTTCCATATCCCGGAATAGGAAGATCATAAGGAATAGCCTGTACAGACTGGTAGTTTTCTACTGAATAATGATTATGTCCGTTTTCATCAACCTCTACCTTGACATTTCCACCGAATTTAACGATTTTAGCATATTCAGGACGACGAAGCTCGAAAGGATATCCGTCTTTAAGCCAGTTATCAGGTACTTCAATCTGGAATCCGTCTCTGATTTCCTGTTTGAACATTCCGTAATGGTATCTGATACCGCATCCGTATGCAGAATATCCAAGTGTTGCAAGCGAATCAAGGAAACATGCTGCAAGTCTTCCGAGACCACCGTTACCAAGTGCCGCATCTCTTTCCTGATCTTCAATTAAATCAATGTTAAGTCCCATCTCATCAAGGGCTTCTGCGATTGGCTTATATGACTTTAAATTAATCATTGTGTTGCCGAGTGCACGACCCATAAGGAATTCCATTGATAAGTAATAAACTGTTTTTGGATCCTGTTTTTCGTATGCCTCCTGGGTTTCAAGCCAGTTGTCAATTACTGTGTCTTTTACTGCGTAGCATACAGCCTGATAAATCTGTTGTTCTGTAGCCTCATCAATTGACTTTCTGTAAAGTGTCTTAACGTTGTCTTTAACAGATTTCTTAAATGCTTCTTTATTAAACTTACTTAAGCCTGCTTTTTTTGCCACTTTGCTCCTCCTGTCTAGTTCTGCTTCATAACCGAAAGAGTAACATCCTCTCCGTTTATGTTCCACTCTTTTTCATAACCGAGTGTCTCGCCGATAATAACATCATCAGCAAGGACTTCACTCATAAGCTCCTCTTTATTCCTTTTAAGAATCTCTGCAATCTTATCAGAATTTTTAGAATAAACTTTAATTCGATCCATTACTTCAAAGCCCGCTTCCTTACGCATTGTCTGGATCTTAGAGATGATTTCTCTGACGAAGCCTTCTTCAATAAGCTCGTCTGTAAGATTTGTATCAAGAACGACTGTCATTACGTTGTCATTTTCAGATACATATCCTTCCTTCTTAACCATTTCAATAAGTAAATCTTCTTTTGAAAGTGATACGTTTTCACCGTTAACGCTAAATTCAATGTTTCCGCCTGCGTTAAGTGTATCCATTGCCTTATTTCCATCAAGTGCTTCAAGCTCTGCCTTAATGCCGCCAAGAAGCTTTCCGTACTTAGGACCTACCGTCTTAAGCTGCGGCTTAAATGAATATGATGTAAATTCACGGATATCATCAGTAAACTCAACACATTTAACGTTAAGTTCATCCTTGGCGATTTCCTTATAGTAATCAGAAAGTGTAAATTCAGCCTTAACAAACATTTTGCCGATTGGCTGTCTGTTTTTAATATTTGCAGTATTTCTTGCTGCTCTTCCCATAACTACAATCTTTAATACCGCATCCATGTTTTTCTCAAGTTCCGAATCAATAAATGCTTCATTAACTGTAGGGAAATCGCATAAATGAATGCTCTCAGGTGCATCCGCATTAATGCTCTTAACAAGATTTAAGTAAATCTCTTCAGTCATGAAAGGCACCATAGGAGCTGCTGCCTTACTGATTTCAACCAATGCAGTGTAAAGAGTCATGTAAGCATTAATCTTATCCTGCTCCATTCCCTTAGCCCAGAATCTCTCACGGCAACGACGAACATACCAGTTACTCATCTCGTCAACAAATCCGTCAAGAACTCTTGCTGCCTCAGGAATTCTGTATGAATCAAGGTTCTCATCTACTTCCTTAATTGCTGTATTAAGCTTTGATAAAAGCCACTTATCCATTACAGAAAGTTTGTCATAGCAAAGCTCATACTTTGTAGCGTCAAAGTTGTCGATATTAGCGTAGAGAACAAAGAATGCATATGTATTCCAAAGTGTTCCAAGGAACTTTCTCTGTCCTTCCATAACTGCCTTGCCGTGGAAACGGTTAGGAAGCCATGGTGCTGAATTGATATAGAAATACCATCTGATTGCATCTGCGCCATATGTCTTAAGTGCATCAAAAGGATCTACCGCGTTACCCTTTGACTTACTCATCTTCTGTCCGTTTTCGTCCTGAACGTGGCCAAGAACGATTACATTTTCATAAGGTGCCTTATTGAAAAGAAGTGTTGATTCAGCCATAAGTGAATGGAACCATCCTCTTGTCTGGTCAACGGCTTCAGAAATAAACTGTGCCGGGAACTGTGATTCAAAAAGCTCCTTATTTTCAAATGGATAATGATGCTGTGCAAAAGGCATTGCACCCGAATCGAACCAGCAGTCAATAACCTCCGGTACTCTCTTCATAGTGCCGCCACACTTAGGGCACTTGCACGTAATCTCATCAATGTATGGTCTGTGAAGTTCAACAGTTAATGCTTCATCATTACCTGATAATTTCTTAAGCTCTTCTCTTCCGCCTACACATTCCTGGTGTCCGCATTCACATTCCCAGATGTTAAGAGGAGTTCCCCAGTATCTGTTACGTGAAATAGCCCAGTCCTGGATATTCTCAAGCCAGTTACCGAATCTTCCCTTACCGATTGATTCAGGAATCCAGTTAACTGTGTTGTTGTTTCTGATTAAGTCGTCTCTTACCGCTGTTTCCTTAATGTACCAGCTCTCTCTTGCATAATATATAAGAGGAGTGTCACATCTCCAGCAGTGTGGATATTCATGCTCGAATTTAGGAGCTTCGAAAAGCTTTCCATCTTTATCAAGGTCAATAAGAACATCCTTATCGGCATCCTTAACGAACTTGCCCGCATAAGGAGTATCTTCCGTAAGCTCACCCTTACTGTTAACAAACTGTACAAAAGGAAGGTCGTACTTACGTCCTACATTCGCATCGTCTTCACCAAATGCAGGTGCAATATGTACAATACCTGTACCATCTGTCATAGTAACGTAAGAATCACATACTACGTAATGTCCCTTCTTACCCTGCTTAAGCACACATTCCTTAGTGCACTCAAAGAGCGGCTCGTATTCCTTTCTCTCAAGGTCAGTACCTACATATGTCTCAAGTATTTCATATGCAGGCTTATCATCTGAAGCCAGCTTACCAAGTACTGAGTCAAGCAAAGCCTTAGCCATATAATATGTATATCCGTCAGCCGCCTTAACCTTGCAGTACTCTTCATCAGGGTTAACGCAAAGTGCAACGTTACTCGGAAGAGTCCAAGGTGTTGTCGTCCATGCAAGTAAGTATGCATCTTCATCAACAACTTTAAATCTTACGATTGCAGAACGTTCCTTGACAGTCTTATATCCCTGTGAAACCTCGGCAGTTGAAAGAGGTGTTCCACATCTAGGACAGTATGGAACGATTTTAAAGCCTTTGTATAAAAGACCTTTGTTCCATATTTCCTTAAGTGCCCACCATTCCGACTCAATAAAGTTATCATCATATGTTACGTATGGGTCATCCATATCTGCCCAGAAACCAACTGTTCCTGAGAAGTCTTCCCACATACCTTTATACTTCCAGACTGATTCCTTACACTTTTCAATGAAAGGCTCCATTCCGTATTCTTCAATCTGTTCCTTACCGTTAAGTCCTAAAAGCTTTTCCACTTCAAGCTCAACAGGAAGACCATGTGTGTCCCAGCCTGCTTTTCTTGGAACCATATAGCCTTTCATTGTACGGTATCTTGGAATCATATCTTTAATAACACGTGTCAATACGTGTCCAATATGAGGTTTTCCGTTAGCTGTAGGAGGTCCGTCGTAAAAAGTATATGTAGGGCCATCCTTTCTGTTTTCCATACTCTTTCTGAAAATATCCTGTTCTTTCCAGAACTTTTCTATTCCCTTCTCACGATCTACAAACTTAAGATCAGTGTCAACTTTTTTATACATATTAATCCTCCATATAAGGTGTTTTTTTTGTACACAAAAAACCCGCTATGCAAACGCATAGCGGGTATATTTTACTCTATATGCCTTCAAATTTCAAGCAAATGCAAGAATTTAAGCCTTTCCGTCTGATCCAAGAACGTTGACAATCTTGTGAGCTACCATGTCCTTAACAGCCTGTCTTGCCGGCTTTAAGTACTGACGTGGATCAAAGTGATCAGGATGCTCTGCGAAGTACTTTCTGATGGTACCTGTCATAGCAAGACGGATATCTGAGTCGATGTTGATCTTACATACAGCAAGCTCAGCTGCCTTACGTAACTGCTCCTCAGGAATACCAACTGCATCAGGCATGTTACCGCCGTACTGGTTAACCATCTTAACGAATTCCTGTGGAACTGATGATGAACCGTGAAGAACGATTGGGAATCCAGGAAGTCTCTTGATACACTCCTCAAGAACGTCGAAACGAAGTGGAGGTGGAACAAGGATTCCGTCAGCGTTACGTGTACACTGCTCAGCTGTGAACTTGTAAGCACCGTGTGATGTACCGATTGCAATTGCAAGTGAGTCACAACCTGTTCTTGAAACGAACTCTTCTACTTCTTCAGGCTTTGTGTAAGCTTCGTGACCTGCTTCAACTACTACTTCATCTTCGATGCCGGCAAGTGTTCCAAGCTCAGCCTCTACTACTACGCCGTGAGCGTGAGCATATTCAACAACCTGCTTTGTTAATGCGATGTTGTCTTCGAATGACTTTGAAGAAGCATCAATCATAACTGATGTGAATCCACCGTCGATACATGACTTACAAAGCTCAAAGCTGTCACCATGGTCTAAGTGAAGAGCTATCGGGATTTCCGGATTCTCCTCAACTGCTGCCTCTACCATCTTAACAAGGTACTTGTGGTTAGCGTAAGCTCTAGCACCCTTTGATACCTGAAGGATAACCGGGCTCTTAAGTTCGCCGGCAGCTTCTGTGATACCCTGAACGATTTCCATGTTGTTTACGTTGAAAGCACCGATAGCATATCCGCCGTCATAAGCTTTCTCAAACATTTCTTTTGTTGAAACTAATGCCATTTCTTTATGTCCTTTCTTAAAAATAATTTTAATAGTATACTTTCATACATTCCTGCAAATTATACCACCTTTACGGCTATTCCTCAACGATATTTTGCTTTATATCCGCAACAAATTCAAGCATTCTTCTAAGCTCATCTTCTCCGGTATTTTCATTTCTTGGCATTCTGTATGTAAAATACGGCTTATCCCCGGGGCTTAATGACACGCTTCCTTTGTATTTTGTAATAAATTCAGGAATTTTGTGACTTAAATATTTAGGCTTTTCATAGATTGAAAGTCTTACGATTCCGCCTGCTCCCTTAATCTCCGTAATATATGCCTCCTTTGCCATTGCTCTAAGATATGCAATGTCAAGAAGATTAAGCACTGCCTTAGGAAGCTTTCCGAATCTGTCTGTTAATTCTTCAATCATATCTTCCTTTTCACTTAAGCTTTCTATCAATGATATTCTCTTATATATATCAAGCTTCTGATGCTCGTTAGCGATATATTTGTCGGGTATATATGCGTCAGCGTTAAACTCTGCCGAGCACGAAATTTCGGCTGTTTTTGCCGATTCTCCCTTCATATTCTTAACTGCTTCGTTAAGCATCTTGCAGTAAAGGTCATAGCCTACCGCCGCCATATGTCCGCTCTGGCTTACTCCAAGTATATTGCCTGCGCCTCGTATCTCAAGGTCGCGCATTGCAATTTTAAAACCGGAGCCAAGCTCTGTGAAATCACGAATCGCTTCAAGTCTCTTCTCAGCCGTCTCCTGCAAAAGCTTATCCTTGTTGTACATAAGAAATGCATAGGCGGCACGGTTAGACCTTCCGACACGGCCTCTAAGCTGGTAAAGCTGTGAAAGTCCAAGCTTGTCAGAATCGTGAATAATCATGGTGTTGACGTTTGGTATATCAAGTCCTGTCTCAATAATTGTTGTTGACACAAGCACATCAATATCACCATTAACAAAGTCGAACATAATTGCCTCAAGCTCGTTTTCACGCATTTTACCATGGGCGTATGCAATCGATGCTTCAGGCACAAGTTCTTTAATCCTTGCGGTAATATCTGCTATATTATTCACGCGGTTATATACGTAGAATACCTGTCCGCCTCTTGAAAGTTCTCGTACAATTGCCTCTCTTACAAGCTCTTCGTTGTACTCCATCACAAATGTCTGGATAGGCATTCTGTCCTGTGGTGCCTCTTCAAGAACGCTCATGTCCCTGACACCGATCAGACTCATATGAAGAGTTCTCGGAATCGGTGTTGCTGTCAGTGCAAGTACATCGATATTTTCCCTAAGCTTTTTAATCTTTTCTTTATGTGCAACGCCAAAGCGCTGTTCTTCGTCTATTATTAACAGACCGGGATCCTTAAATTCAACGTCGTTTGACAAGAGTCTGTGCGTACCAATGACAATGTCAATCATTCCCTTTTTAAGATTTTTGACGATTTCCTTTTGCTCTTTTACAGTCTTGAATCTTGAAAGCAGCTCAACCTTAACAGGATAATCCTTCATTCTTTCCTTAAATGTGTTGTAGTGCTGCCCTGCTAAAATCGTTGTCGGAACAAGATAAATTACCTGCTTTCCCTCCTGAACCGCCTTAAATGCCGCTCTTATCGCAATTTCTGTTTTGCCGTAGCCGACATCTCCGCATATGAGTCTGTCCATAATTTTAGAAGACTCCATATCAGACTTTGTATCTAAAATCGCATTAAGCTGGTCTTCTGTCTCCTCGTATGGGAACATTTCCTCGAATTCAGTCTGCCACACTGTATCCTTGCCGTAGACATAACCGTTTCTCTCCTGTCTCTTAGAATACAGTTCGACAAGGTCGGATGCTACTTCTTCGACAGCCAGTTTAACCTTCGCCTTTGTATTTTCCCATTCCTTGCCGCCAAGCTTATTAAGCTTAGGCGTCACACCCTCTTTTGATGAGTATTTCTGAATCTGGTCAAGCGCACTTGCCGGAATGAAAAGTCTGCCGCCGTCCTTATATGTAATCTTCATATAATCCTTAGTGATGTTTTCTACGGTAACCTTCTCTATTCCCTGATAAATTCCAAGGCCGTGGCTTTCATGCACGACAAAATCGCCGACGCAAAGCTCGTTCATCGAGCGGATTTTCGTTCCGTCATATACCTTTGTGCGGTGTTTTTTACGCTTAAGGGTGCTGAAAATGTCGCTTTCGGACATGATGACGAATTTGAGCATAGGATATTCAACACCTGTCTTAATTCGTCCGTAGACTATCATCACTTCACATTTTTCAACTTCCCTGTCAGTCTCTTCAGTGAAAAACGCAGAAATTCCGTTTTCTCTTAAATCCTCAGCAAGTCTTTTCGCCTTTGTCCTTGATGCAGATACAAGAATAACCCTGTACCCGTTCTTTTTGTGTTTTCCTAAGTCTTTTACAAGCATTTCAAAGCTTGAATTGTACGGACTAACAGGCTTGGTAACAATTGAATGAACGGCTTTTGCCTTGTATACACTCTTTCTTACAGGAAGCGAGCATAGGGCTGCCGTTCTTTTAAGTGACACCTTTGAAAGTGTTTCCTTAGCGGAATACAAAATGTCTGCATTAAGAGGAAGCGCATAGCCCTTTTCAAGCCTGTGCTTCATGCTCTCCCTAAATTCAAGTTCTGTTGCATTAGCAAGCTCTGCTAACCTTGCAGGCTCATCAAGTATGAACAATGTGTTCTTTTTGTCAAAATAGTCAATTATCGATACTGTCTCATCGTAGAAGTATTCTATGTATGATTCCACATTTGAATCGGCCATTGAAAGCTCTAAAATACGTTCCTTAAACTGTCTTACCGATTCAGTTATTCTAAAGGCCTCTTCTGTCTTAAACTCTTTTCTGAATTTGTCGGAAAGCTTCTTGGCGTCCTTTTCGATTTTCTCTATTCCGGCTTTTTTCTCATCAGACGTAAGCACCGTCTCAGATGCAGGAAAAAGTGTAACCTCATCAAGGTCTTTAAGGGAACGCTGCGTTGATACATCAAAAAGTCTTATTGAATCGACATCATCTCCCCAAAGCTCTATTCTTACAGGATTTTCTTCAGTCATAGGGAATATGTCGATAATTCCGCCTCTTAAAGAAAACTGTCCTTCCGTCTCTACCTGATAATTCCTCTCATAGCCAAGCGCCACAAGCTTTTCTGACATCTCGCTTAAGTTTATTGTGTCATTTTTTCTTAATGTGATAATGTAGCGGGCTATTTTTTCAAGCGGAACCGAATGGTTCATAAACGCATCAAATGTAGTAACTATCGTCGTGCATTCATTGTTTATTATTGCCTTAATTACTTTAAGACGTTCCTTAGTCTGAAGATTTCCGTGAATGTCAGCCTGATAAAACATTAAATCCTTTGCAGGATACAGATATACGTTTTTATCATAGAAGCTGAATTCTTCGGCTATTTCCCTTGCTCTTTGCTCACTAAAAGTGACGAGAACCTTATTATTAAAGCCCTCGCCAAGTCCGCATGCCACATGAAGCTTTGAAGCGTCATGGCAGCCGTTTATTTCGACTATTCCGTCTGTTTTAAGATCCTCTTTTGCAGAAGTAAATGCTTCAAGCTCATAAAGAGGTTTTGTAATGTTATTCATTTATGATTCTTTTGAATTCTTTTTATTGAAGGTGTTCATTGCGTCTTCAATACTTTGTGAAATAATGATTTCAACTGCTTTTAAGGCATGAATGGAAGCTTCATCCATAAGCTCCCTTTCTTCCTTCGTAAAATGTCCAAGCACATAATCCGCAAGATCATAGCCCTTTGGCTTATCTCCGACACCCATTCTGACTCTCATAAATTTGTCTGTTCCAAGATGATTTATTATGCTTTTCATCCCGTTGTGTCCACCGGCAGACCCTGATTTTCTCACACGGATTGCACCCACGTCAAGCGCAATGTCATCATAAATTACAATAAGCTCATTTTCTATATCAATCTTGTAATAATTGCATACATCAATAAGACTTTCTCCCGATAAATTCATGAATGTCTGCGGCTTAACCAATATGACCTTTTCTGCACCTATCATTCCTTTGCCGACAAGTGCCTTGTGCTTGGCAGTTGATACATCAATACCGTACTTATCGGCAATTATATCAACTACATCAAAGCCTATATTATGTCTTGTATTTTTATATTCTCTGCTTGGATTTCCAAGCCCTGCAATAATGTACATATTATCTCCTAAAAGCTGTTTACTTCCCACACTATACACTTGAAAAAAGAAAATAACAAGACCACTCCCAAAAGGAAGTGGCCTCAAATTACTAATCAAGCGTTAATCATGTTAAAATACGTATCTTTCGTTCTGCTCAAGTACTATCTTGACTCCGTCTTCACCCTTAAAGTAAGAATTAGCTCTAATAGTATCTCTGCTCTCTACGATACAGTTCTCAATAACGGAATTATCTCCGATGTATACGTCATTAAGAATAATTGAATTCTTTATTACGCAGTTGTTACCAACAAATACCTTCTTAAAGAGTATTGAATCCTCTACTGTTCCGTTGATTATGGAACCACTTGAAATAAGAGAATTCTTAACATGTGAGCCGTAGTTGTATTTAACCGGCGGAAGATCATCAACCTTAGAATAAATTGTAGGATATTCCTTGAAGAAGTAAGATCTTACGTCCTTATTAAGGAAGTCCATATTAGTCCTGTAGTAGTCTTCAACTGATGCAATGTTGCTCCAGTATGAATCCATCTTATAGCCGTAAACCTTCTTAACATCCTTAAGTCTTACTACAACGTCTCTTACGAAGTCGAATCTGTCCTCTCTTGCACACTGTTCAATGAGTTCAATAAGAAGTCTTCTTCTGATTACGTAAATACCGCAGTTAACAGTATTAGTTCTGGCAATCATCGGCTTTTCATCAAATTCAGTAACACGTCCGTCTTCATTAAGCTGTACGATTCCGTAACGACCGCTCTCGTTATTTGTCTCGATGTCTTTACATACTATTGTAATATCAGCCTTCTTATCAATGTGATATTCCAAAACCTTGCCGTAATCAAGCTTATATACTGCTTCACCCGAAGCAATAACTACATATGGCTCGTGCGCTTCCTTAAGGAATCCGATGTTCTGGTTGATAGAATCGGCTGTTCCTCTGTACCAGAAGCCATTGTCGTTAGTAATAGTAGGGTTAAATACATAAAGTCCGCCCTGCTTACGTCCGAAGTTCCACCACTTAGAAGAGCTTAAGTGTTCATTAAGACTTCTTGCGTTAAACTGTGTCAGGACACCTACTCTTGTAATCTTTGAATTTGTCATATTTGATAAGGCAAAATCAATACTTCTGTAGCTTCCGCCAATAGGCATAGCCGCAATTGCTCTCTTTTGTGAGAGCTCTTTCATTCTATAGCTGTTACCGCCTGCTAAAATAATACCTATTGCTCTCATCTGTCTTCACCTGCCTTATTCAAAGTTCTGCCGCTTGCCAATACTCCATTGTCATAGTCAGAATTATCAGTATTTCCTACAACCATTGTATTCTTACCGATTGTAATACCTGACGGGATAGTAGTATGCTCGCCGATACATACGATGCCGTTTGAGTAAATGTGAGGATCTGTCTCGTTAGGAACCTCTTCTCCCACACCGAGCTTACATCCCTCTCCGATTTCTACACATTCGGCAACGATAGATTTCTCAAGGTAGCTGTTCTTCTTGATTACGGTGTTGTCCATAATAATTGAATTCTTAACTACAGCGCCCTCTTCAATTGTAACGTTGCAGCCGATAACCGACTCAATTACCGTTCCGTAAATTCCACTTCCTTCTCCGACAATGCTCTTCTCAACTACGCTGTTGTTTGAAAGATACTGTGGAGGAAGTGTTGAATTTCTTGTATAAATCTTCCAGTATTCTTCATAAAGGTTAAAGTCAGGAACAAGGTCAATAAGTTCCATATTAGCTTCCCAATATGAATTGAGAGTTCCAACGTCCTTCCAGTAACCGTTAAATTCATAAGCAAATGTTCTTCCGTTTCCACCGTTATGACAATAAGGAATAATATGCTTACCAAAGTCAAGAGCCGGCTGATCCTTATTAGCAATTAATGCCTCTCTTAAAATCTTCCAGTTAAAGATATAAATTCCCATTGAAGCAAGGTTAGAACGAGGATTCTCAGGCTTTTCTTCAAATTCCGTAATTCTTCTGTTCTCATCGGTAATAAGAATACCAAATCTCTTAGCTTCCTCAATCGGCACAGGCATAGCAGCAAGTGTAACGTCCGCATTATTAGCCTTATGGAAGTCAAGCATCACTTCATAATCCATCTTATAGATGTGATCACCTGATAAAATAAGAATATAATCAGGGTTATACATGTCCATGAAGTCAATGTTCTGAAGTATTGCATTTGCAGTACCTGTATACCACTCACTGTTTGTATTTTTCTCGTATGGGGGAAGAATTGTAACACCGCCTTCGTTGCGGTCTAAGTCCCAAGGTATGCCAATACCAATATGTGCATTAAGTCTCAGTGGTCTGTACTGTGTAAGCACACCAACTGTGTCAATGCCTGAATTGATACAGTTACTAAGTGGAAAGTCAATAATTCGGTATTTTCCACCAAATGAAACTGCCGGCTTTGCAACCTTTGATGTAAGCACTCCAAGACGGCTTCCCTGTCCGCCTGCGAGCAACATCGCAATCATCTCTTTCTTATACACGTGTTTCACCTCTTGATTAGTAGTTTTAGAAAAGTATTTAAGAATTTATTACTTTTCTATACATATGTGAGATTATAATACCACGTATGTTGGTAAAAATAAACATAATTTTCACCGATAATAAGCGATATTTGTAATTATTGCCCAAATCATTTCAAGCTCCGTCACAACGTGATAAAATGGGCGCCGTCTTTTATTGTGCTTATCGTATATTTGTAGTAAATCTGTTCAGAAATTATACAGCCGAGCTGTTAAGATATGCCTCCTGTTCAGGAGTAAGCTTGTCAATCTTCTTTCCAAGGAATTCAAGCTTCATTGTTGCAACGTTTCTGTCTACCTCTTCAGGAACGTCGATAATCATTTTATCAATCTTGCCCTGGTTGTTAACAAGGTAAAGTGCTGAAAGAGCCTGGATAGCAAAAGACATATCCATAATCTCTGCAGGATGTCCGTCACCACATGCAAGGTTAACAAGCCTTCCTTCACCAAGAACATTTATCCAGTTACCATTAGGCATCTTATAGCCTACGATGTTCTTACGCATTTCCTTTGACTCAACAGCCATTTCACGAAGTCCTGCCATGTATACTTCACAGTCAAAATGTCCTGCATTGCAAAGAATAGCGCCATCCTTCATAACTGCAAAATCGTCCTCGTCAATAACCTTTTCACAGCCTGTAACAGTAACAAAGAAATCACCTATCTTAGCCGCTTCAATCATAGGCATTACTTCAAATCCGTCCATTACAGCTTCAATTGCCTTTACCGGATCGATTTCTGTGACAATAACCTGTGCACCGAGTCCCTTTGCTCTCATTGCAACACCCTTACCGCACCATCCATATCCTGCTACGACTACCTTTTTGCCTGCAACAATTAAGTTAGTAGTACGGTTGATTCCGTCCCATACAGACTGTCCTGTGCCGTATCTGTTATCAAAGAAGTGCTTGCACATTGCATTATTAACCAATACCATTGGGAACTTAAGCTCCTTATCTCTGTCCATAGCGATAAGACGAAGTATTCCTGTTGTTGTCTCTTCACATCCGCCGATAACATTTGGGATTAACTTCTTTAGATCTTCATCTGTGTGCATCATATGAACAAGATCGCCACCATCATCAATAATGATGTTAGGTCCTGCCGATAATACAGCCTTAATGTGGCTTTCATATTCTTCAGGTGTGCAGTCATACCACGCATGAACTTCAAGTCCTGCATGAACAAGCGCTGCGGCAACGTCATCCTGTGTAGACAAAGGATTAGAGCCTGTAATGTACATCTGTGCTCCACCTGCTGCCAAAACCTTACATAAATACGCTGTTTTAGCCTCTAAGTGAACCGATAAAGCAACTTTCTTGCCGCTAAAAGGCTTTGTCTTTGAAAATTCGCCTTCAAGTGTACGAAGAAGGTCACAGTTTCTCTTAACCCATTCAATCTTCTTCTCACCTGATTCCCATAAATTAATGTCTCTGATTTCGCTTGCCATTTTGTTCTCCTATATTATTAATTACTTTCCCTGTTCTGCCATATAATTTGTAACTAATTTATTGATCCTGTCTGCCGGATTTAATAAATCACTTATTGATGCATCATGATTCAGTGTATCAATTATGTATGCGATGTATTTACTCATGTCGCAGCTAATGTAATATTCTCTCTCAAGTAATTCAGGCATCTGATAAATAAGATTTGTTGTAAGAACTTTATCAAAAACACCTTCCTTATAGGCTTCATCAAACACCTTCATGCCACCTGTGAAAAGACCGAATGTTGAAGCTATGAATATTCTTCCTGCATTGCGTTTCTTAAGCTGTCTTGCAACATCAAGTACGCTCTCGCCGGATGAAATCATGTCATCTATTACAATGATGTCCTTTCCTTCAACTGATGAACCTAAAAACTCATGTGAAACAATAGGGTTTCTTCCGTTGACAATCTGAGTGTAATCACGTCTCTTATAGAACATACCCATATCAAGTCCTAAGACATTGGCAATATATATTGCTCTTTCCATTCCACCCTCATCAGGTGATACAACCATCATATGGTCGCTGTCTATTGTAAGATCATTTACATTTCTTAAAAGACCTTTAATGAACTGATATGCAGGTCTTATTGTTTCAAAGCCGTGAAGCGGAATTGCATTCTGTACTCTTCCATCATGCGCATCAAACGTAATAATGTTATCTACGCCCATTCTCACAAGCTCCTGAAGTGCTATTGCACAATCAAGAGATTCTCTTGCAGATCTCTTATGCTGTCTTGACTCATAAAGGAAAGGCATGATTACTGTAATACGTCTTGCCTTACCGCCAACGGCAGCGATTATTCTCTTTAAGTCCTGATAGTGGTCATCCGGTGACATGTGGTTTTCCATACCACAAAGATTATATGTCAGTGAATAGTTAGATACATCCACTAATAAATACAGATCTGTTCCACGAACCGACTCGTGAATAGTTCCCTTCGCCTCACCCGTACCGAAACGGGAAATCTTGGCATCGAGAATGTATGATTCTCTCTGATACCCCTGAAATGCCAATGAATTCTTATGTTCGCTTTCTCTCTCCGCTCTCCAGCCAACTAAGTACTTATCTACCTTCTTACCAAGTTCCGTGCACCCGCTTAATGGAATCATTCGTAATGCTCCTACCGGAATGCTGTCAAGATTACGCTTATCATGTGCGTTCATGAAAACCCTCACTTTCCCTGACTTGAAATCTTTTTTCTAAATCTTATATCACTAATATCCAGCTTGAGAATTGAATAATTACCTGCAACTCTGGATACTATTCTCTCTGAATATCTGTCATTCATGTCTGAAAGACAGAGGTTTGACGAAATCATTGTTGCCTTATTTCTGATAATTCTTTCATTTATTATATTGAACAGCTGTGATTCTACAAGCTTTGTTGCAATCTCCGTTCCAAGATCATCTATTATTAAAAGATCGCATGAATAAATGTCTTCTAAAATGCCCTCACCTTCATATGAATTTTCATATGTGAACGCATACTTTGAAAGTGTATCAAACAACTGCACTGATGTAAAGTAAATAACAGAGTGTCCGCTGTCAAGCAATTCCTTTGCGATACAGTTTGATAAAAACGTCTTGCCTACGCCCGGATTACCCATAAGCATTAAATTTTCATCCGAATTATCAAATTCCTTAGCAAATGCCTTACACTTTTCTATTACAGGCTTCATCTTTTCATATTCCATATCGGAATATTCATCAACGTTTAATGTATTAAAATTCTCTCTTTCAAGTACATCACCTACATTTGATTTTGAATAAAGCTGCTTTAATATTTTCTGCTTAAGACAGTGACACTTTCTTCCGTCGATATATCCCGTATCGCTGCAGTCTTTGCATTCATAATCAGGCTTTAAATAATCAATATCATATCCGTTTTTAATTAACAGCTCATCTCTTTCCTTAGCAAGCCTCTCAATTTCTTCATGCATCTTATTAAATGCATCAGTGTCACCGCTAATACCCTTTAGTCCGCACTGATAAGCTGTTTCCCTGATTTGTTCTTCAACGTCATAATACTCAGGTATCGCTTCATATACCTGAGCAAATCTTTTATCAAGCCTGTTGGCTGCATTCATTCTTTTTCTGTCGTATTCACGCATAATTGCGTCATACTGTGATTTACTAAGTCCCATCAGTTGCTAAGTAGTTCCTTTTCAAGCTGTTCAAAGTCATAATCTCTTCCTGTAAAGCTTCCTGACTTTCCTGATTTAGTATTTGTTTTTTTATTGGTGGCTGCTTTTGTATTTAATTTATATGAAGCATTGCTTCTGTTATTTTCCATAAGTTCTTTAGCTTCTTTAACAGTAGTAACACCCTTTGAATGCCAGTCATTTAATACTGCATCCGCATATTCAAAGCTCACTGTATGTGTTTTGTCTACAGTTATTTCGCATGCCTCTTTAATTACGGACATATCAAGTTTTAATTCCTTAGTCCACTTCTTAACAAAGCCTGACTCCTTAACTGAAGGCTTTCTTGAACCGGCTTTTATTTTGAATGCGGAAAAGACCTCATAAACTTCCTTTGGAACATCGTTAGTTAGCGCCTTGGCCTCTTCTACACTTTTAACGCCTTCCTCATACCAGCTCTTAGCCACCTTGGCCATTTCTACAAGTGATCTTGTACCGTTTTCAATGCACTGTTCAGCTAAATAGTCAATCATTTCAGTATCAAATGAAAGCTCCTTAACCATGAACATAATGCTCTTAATATCACGTGTAGTAAGCGGAACTCCTAAGTAAGCCTCAACTACAAATAAAAGCTCTCCGATTTCATCACTCTTAGTAAATTCCTTAACTTCAGCAGCCGAATATGAAGGCTTAACAATTTCTTTTTTTGTCTGTTTAGCTTCTTTTGTCTCCATAAGAATAAAGTTGTCTGTTCTTCTTTTATTAAGAGGAAGCAGTCTTAATCCGACAATCTGATCATTATCTGTCTTAAGCGCCATAAGCCCCTGCTTTTCCATATAAAAAAGCGCACGCTCAACGTCTGTGACAGAATAGTTGAAAGCGTCTGCAATAGTAATAACAGACACAGGTGTCCCTTTTGATAAATGTCTTAAAAGGTACAAATAGATTTTAACCTGTGATTCATTGTTGGATGACATGTATTCATCTATATAAATATTGGACAGTGAAGTTGTATCAAAACTCACATCCGACAGTAGTGTTAATTCGCTCATTTCCTTCTCCCGATCTTTATTCGAACAAGTCCACATTATACATACAGGACTTCCGATTTTCAAGGGGTAAAAATGCCGAAAAACCGCGTAAAATCGCGCTTTTGCGATAAAGTGGAAATTGTGGATAATGTGGATAAAAATCCCGCGTAACTACTTATGTAACTTATCATCAAGCGCATTTATCGTAATTGTTAAATATTCATTTTTATCTTATGTAAAGCATTATTATTTTCAAACTGTAGATAAAAATTACTTCAAAAAATGTGGAAATGTGGATAACCTATTTTTTGAGCAGTGCATCGCCGATAATATCAACGTTTCCGGCTCCCATAGTTATCAACAATTCTCCCGGCTGGCAATTTGCCAATATAAATTTTTCAATATCATCAAAATTTTCAAAAAAAGTTACTTCAGCACCTTTTTCCTTAAGTGCCTTTTCTAAATCTCTTGATGAAATGCCGATTGTATTTTTTTCTCTTGCCGCATAAATCTCTGTAAGAATGATTCTGTCAGCTAACATAAGCGCATCAACAAAGTCATCAAAGAGTGCCTTTGTACGTGAATATGTATGCGGCTGAAATACTACGGTAAGCTTTTTATTTTTGAAGTTTCTTGCAGCATTTAGTGTTGCCTTAATCTCTGTTGGATGGTGTGCGTAATCATCAATTACGGTAATACCGTTCACTTCGCCCTTAATCTGAAAACGTCTGTTGGCGCCATGAAACTTAAACAATGCATCTTTAACGGTTTTAGTATCAATGCCTATGTAATCTGCCACGGCAATTGATGCAAGTGCATTAGTTACGTTGTGGTTACCCGGAACACTAAGCTCAATTCGCTCACCAATATTTCCATTACGCGATACATTAAAACGAGCCATTCCCTTTTCATCAAATTCAAGTTTTGATGCCTGATAATCAGCCTTTTCACTGTTGCCAAAAGTAATAACCTTACATTTGGCGTCCTTAACTATCTCTTCATAATTATCTATATCAGCGCTGATTATAAGAAGTCCGTCTTCACCCGGTATTTCAGAAAAACGTCTGAAGGAATTACGTATGTCGTTAATATCCTTAAAGAAATCAAGATGGTCTTCTTCAATGTTAAGAATTACTTCAATCTTAGGAAAGAAGCTTAAAAAGCTGTTTGTGTACTCACATGCCTCGGTTAAGAATAAGTCAGACTGCCCGATTTTCAAATTGCCGCCAATGCATTCAAGCATTCCGCCGACAGTAACTGTAGGGTCTGATTCAGCTTCCATTAATATGGTTGCAATCATTGAGGTTGTTGTCGTTTTGCCATGAGTTCCCGAAACTGCAATCGGAACCTTGTAATTTTTCATAATCTGGCCAAGCATATCGGCTCTGCTTATACATTCAATGCCGCGTCTCTTAGCCTCTAAAAGCTCCTCATTGTCAGCAGAAATTGCAGCTGTATATACTAAAAGGTCAATGTCATCTGTAATATTTTCCTTAACCTGTCCGTATTTTATGCTGATTCCCTTTTCTGAAAGAGCCTCTGTAATATTGCTTTTACTTCTGTCAGAACCGGTAACCTTAAAGCCCCTGTCATGTAAAATCTCAGCAAGACCGCTCATGCTGATTCCACCGATTCCCATAAAATGAACGTTTACAGGTTTTGTAAAATCCAACTTATACATTTTATTTTCCATCCTTATACCAGTTATTTTTAAGATATCCGGCCTTCGAGCAAGGTCCGTCTTCTATAATATATTCTTTATCAGGATATTTAACGTTAAATCCATCGCTTCCTGCCTTAATAAGTCCTTCTGCCAACTTAAGTACCGACTTTGCCGCATTTTCAGGATTCCACTTACTATGCATTGTCTCGTATGCGTTTCTTCCGTACTTTTCAATCAGCTCATTGTTATCAAGAAGCATTTTAAGCTTATTTGTCAGCGATTTTACATCGCCGCTTTTAAAAATAAGTCCGTTTTCTTTATCTTTAATAAGGTAAGGAGTCGCTCCGCATATGTGCGATGCAACGACCGCACATGAAGCGTTGAGTCCTTCATAAATGACAGACCCCCAGCCTTCAAGTTTATTTGAAGTCATAACATATATCATGTATTCAGACATTCTCTCTCTTGCTTTATCAGGAGATAGAAAATCTTCAAATGTGACTCTGTCTTCAAGCCCTAAGCTTTTAACCATATCTTCAAGCACAGGTCTCATCTCGCCCTCGCCTACCATATGAAGCTTAAAGTCATATCCTAAATCCTTAAGGTTCTTAGCGGCACTGACAATAAGATCAGGTCTTTTTAGCTTAAGCATTCTGCCAAGCCAGAGAATTGTTACACAGCCTTCTTTTTTCTTCTTGTCCATAAGCTCATTAAGATCATATTCCTTATGAACAGGAAAATATCCGAATTTATAGCATTTATCGGGATAAGAATTAAACATCTTCTTAAAATCAAGTGCCGTAAACGCACTTGCGCATAAAACATAAATGTTTTTATTGCGGTTTTTAATATGCATCCTTATATATTTTTTTGTAAGTCTTGGAATAAAAAACTTAATAAAACCTTCCTTAAGCGGCCTTTCAGAATATCTGAATGTAAGCTTTCCTTCTTTTAGCCTTTCTTCACAGTAATCTTCAGGCGCCGTTCCCATAATCACTAAGTCGGATGAAACGGCAAGTTTATCAGCAATTGAAGCGTTGTTAACACTCTCATATGTTCTTAACACATAATCAGGCGTGTTCTCGCCCCATCCCATGCTTGCCCTAAAGCCCTCCATAGGCATTGTCTCTATAAATTTAAAGCCATCACCAAGTATTTTATAAAACTCATCACATAGTGCTTTCTGATGGTGGTTAAAATAATTTGAATAAAATGTCAGTGTTTTAATTTCGTTCATTGCTACGGTTTAATCCTGATTTTTTCAAAAAAACATTAACAATTTCAATAAAATCCTTAATATAAATAAAAACGATTACAATAAATAAAAGCGCGCATATAAGTATATGGTAAGGCAGTTCAAAAATCATGACTGCTGACTCTGTCACAAGAATCATGTACGACACGAAATTACGCGCAAATTTAACATTAAGAGAAACATGCTTTCTCACAAAATAAACGGCCATCATACACATCGTGAAATAGGATATTCCCGTTGCAACCGCTGCTCCCATTGCCTGAAAGTAAGGAATCAGAATAAGATTTAATACTATATTAAAAAATGCCCCGATTGAAGTTGCCTTTCCCATCGATTTTGAATCTTTATGTGCAAGACAAATTGAACCAAGAAATCCTGTGAGTGCACCAAATATTACTGAAATAAGCAGAGGCGGCACAAGCTTCCATGCCTCATAGAAGTCCTTTCTGAATAAGAATGCGGCAACAGGCTTTACAAGAAGAACTAATGCAGCGCATCCTATTACCATAAAGCTATTATACACCTTGTACATGTCAGAATAGAAAACCTCTGAGTCTTCGTCCCCATGCGCCTTCGTTGCTGAAAGCTGCCAGGCCTGTGCAAAAATTCTCTGAAAGACCATTAATATTGCAGGGATTTTGTATGCAACACCGTAAATTCCGTTTATTGTGGCGCCGCATAAGTAAAGGACGAAATATCTGTCGATTGCATTGTTAACCCAGCTTGCTGTTGAATAGGCAATCATTGGTCTGCTGTATTCAAGCATTCTCTTCTCAAGTTCATTAATATTGTCGGCCGGCAGATTATTCAGCGTATTGTCTAAATTCTCACCTGAATTTAAGGTAACATTAATCCGCTTTTTCCCGACTGATATCATTATTAAGGAAGCTAGAGAAAATGCGATAATCTGAGAGTAAATGTAGCCGTTTAAGCCGGTCTTTAATGCCAAAAGAAAAAAAAGGTTACTGCAAATCGTTATTAAGGTGCAGCTGACACTTCCGATAACGATTGTTTCGACAAGCTCAGCACCCTGAAAATACAATATCAGAAATTCATACAATGCATTTGCAGCGAATAAAACAGCAAATAATGTAAGATACCATTTTATCTCATTTATTCTTATTCCAAGTATACTTGATGCACTAAACCTTGCTATCTCCTTAACTGATAAGACACCCCTTAATGCAAAGCATATAAATGCAACAATAATTGAAGCTCTTAATACATATTTAATTCCGACTAAGTAAATGCTTTTCCTGTTATTTACTTCTTCAACGCCAAATCTTAAAGCCGCTTCACCGATATTAAGAGTTACCATCGGTACTAATAAAAGAAGTGTCACCTGGATTACATCAGCAATACCATATTCATATGTAGTAAGTACATTTGTATAAAACGGGACAAGCAAAAATACAAGTATTTTCGATACGAAATTACTTATTGAAAATAAAGCTATGTTTTTGGACAAATATTTAAGCTTTCCCATTTATTTTCTGACCTTAATGCCAAAAAGCTTATTAACAAGTTCTTTCGTTCTTGCTTCCCATGACATAGTATCAAAGTCTATGTCTGATAAAAGCTTTTCCCTGTTAGGATGATTAATAATATATTTAATCTTTTCTGCAATTTCATAAGAAGATGAGTAATCATTAATTACATCATGCTCAGAAAGTGAACTGAACAGATCAAGTACTCCGCATTCCTTTGAACATAAAATGCTCATTCCACTAAGCAAAGCCTCAACAGGTGCAAGTCCAAATGTTTCAAAGCAGCTATTCTGAATAAACAGACCGCATTCACTAAACAGCTCTTCTTTTTTCTCTTTACTGACTAAAGATAAGTTCTTAACGAAAGGATATTTATTGATTGCTTCTGTATCCGCACCGTCTTTTCCGATAACATAGAGTGTAAAGTCGTATCCTTCCCGATTAAGGCGTTCAATAGCCGCACATATGTGCAAAATCATCTTCCTTGGCATACCACCGCCAATTGAAAGAATTTTAGTAAAATCTGTATTTGCAACCTCAGAACATGCTCTTTCATCTATTCCATTCGTGACAAAATCTATTTTATCTTTATACTCAGGATAATTATCTTTAAGCCACTCGCAAAACCTCGAAGATACAGCAAACAAGCGGTCTGCAAGCATTAGCGTCTCCTCTTCAATCTTACTCATATGTGCATTATCGTCATGATTTATCTTATTCTCATAAGAAATTGCACCGTGAACAAGGTAAGCTGTTGGCTTATGAAGCTTTCTAGCAAGCTTCATCCCGATAACATTCTGGGCTGAATATCCCGAGAAAAAGATAATATCGCTTCTTAAAATGTTAATAAAAAGCTCAGGAAGTCTTCCGATTTTAGAAGTACGCTTCTGATACAGTGTATTCTCAGGCAGACATCTTATATATTCTTTTGTAACATTTGCAGGTCCTGTACCGGTTTTATGGTCGCCTACTACGAAAATTCTACTCATATTTGCAAAGTAATCATTATTTAATGCTTGTAATATATTCTGCCCGCCCTTTATACATAGCCTTAATTGCATTAATAGTAGAAATCGAGTCACGGTATAGTGCTGTCTTTCTCAATGCAAACTGCCATATCAAAATATGCGAGAAAGGTTTTGACATTGCAGCATAGTTAGCACCTCTTGAGAAAAAGAATTTCTCATCATATCCGCTAAACCATGTTGAATTAACTTCCTTAAGTGTTGCTATCTTAACAGGAACGTAATAAATCTTTTTCTTTTTCTTAAGCGCATCATAGAGAAAGATGTTTTCTTCTCCCATAATGTACTTATCAGACCCTGCGCCAAAATCCTCGTTAAAACTTAAGTCCTTAACACTTTCCCTTCTGAATGCAATTTCCGGAGAAAAAATTTTAAGAACAGAAAAATAATCCATTCTTCGTAAAGAGTCATAATTTGGCTTAGGTTTTTCTTTTCTCTTAATATAAAAAACTATGATATCCGCATCAGGAAGCCTGTCGAATTCATTTAAAATAAGCTCTTCATAATTATCATCGTATACAACATCGTTATCACACAAAATACAAATTTCTGCATCGGCATTTTCAATTGCTTTATTTCTGCTTCTTGATAAGCCACGTTCCTTTGTTTTAACATACTTAACGGCCTGATCACTTCCGTTTACAGACCGTCTGTTTATTATCTCTGAATCATCAGTGTCGCACTGGTTAATAACTACAGCATCTCCTGTAATCTTCAAAGAATCTATGTAATTGATGCCATCCATATTAAGGACAGATAGCAAAACCTGAAGCTTTCCCATTATATTCTCCTGATTACAGCCCTGATTGCCCAGAATAAGAAGCACCATGCGCTGTAAATTACCGACAGGTTCTCAACCTTCCTATACAGGTTCCAAATTCTTCTGATTGCTTCGATTTTATTTGATGAAAGAGTTCCGCTGCTTCGTCTGTAAAGCGTAAGTCCTTCATTTAGTCCATACCCTGTGATGCCTTTCTTAAGCACCTTCCACCATGTGGCCGTATCTTCACTCTTAACCTCCGGCATGAAAATATCTTCTTTAGTGAGCTTAGTCATGTCAAATATTACAGTACTTGTGAAAATGGTAGTGTTCTTAAGTGCCTGCTTATAATTTATCGTCCTTGGGACCTGCACGATTTTATTAACGCTTACTCCGTATTCATCAGCAAATTCGTATCCGGTAAATGAAAATGCAGCATCACATGATTTCATAAATTCAAGCTGCTTTGATAATTTCTTCGGGTCCCATAAATCATCAGCATCAAGAAACGCAATGTATCGTCCCTTTGCCTCTTTAATACCTAAATTCCTGGCTCTTGCCGCACTTTTACCTGTTGATTCAAAGACACGTATATTATCGCATTCAAGTGACTTAATAATGCTTAAGCTCTTATCTGTTGATTTGTCGTCAACCAGTATGATTTCCCAGTTGGTATAGTCCTGGGAACGGATTGAAGCGATTGTATCACCTATGCAGTTTTCTGCGTTATATACAGGGATAATAACACTGACTAATTCGTTAAGTTCTGCCATAATTATTTATTCTCTGATTCCTTTGCTGTATTCAAAGTATCATTAGCGGTAATGCTTCCACTGTCAACGCCTTCTGTTGCATCAGGCTTAAATAAAATCTTAACAGTAAGAATAATAAGCTTAATATCAAGCCAGAGTGAGTAGTTCTCGATGTAGTAAAGGTCTAACTTAAGCTTATCGTATGGAAGAGTATTGTACTTGCCATACACCTGAGCATATCCTGTAATTCCTGCCTTAACCTTCGTTCTGTAAGTAAATTCAGGCATGTCCTCAATATACTGCTCAGCTATTTCAGGTCTCTCAGGACGAGGTCCCACAAATGACATTGAACCTGAAAGCACGTTGAAAAGCTGAGGGAGCTCGTCAAATCTTATCTTTCTGATTAATTTGCCGACAGGAGTCACTCTGTCATCGGATTTCTGTGCAAGTCTTGCGACTCCGTCTTTTTCCGCGTCCTCACGCATGGATCTGAATTTATAAATGTAAAATTCTTTGTTGTTAAGTGTAAGTCGCTTCTGTTTGTATATTATTGAGCCGCCGTCATATCCCTTAACGAAAAGTGCCGTGATAATCATAAACGGCGAAGTTAAAATAATTAAAATAAGAGAAATAACGATGTCAAATAATCTTTTGAAAATGAGCTGCTCGACTTCAAGCGGAGAGCTCTTCGTTAACAAAAGAGGTGTATCAAAGAAATGAAGAGGTGTTGCGCCTCTTAATACAATATCCATAATCTTAGGCATAACGTATGTCTCGACAGAATGCTCATAGCAATACTTAAAAATTACGTTACGTCTCTCTGCGGATACGTCCCACATCATTACTGCCTGGTGCTTATCAATTGCAGCTGTAATCGCGTCATAGTCATCAGTAGCTAAAATCGCTTCGTTAATTTGAAACTGATGTCTTCTTGTTTTGACCTTCTGAACAAATATGTCCTTAGTGTTTCCTTCATAGACTAAGAGAACATCAAGCGGCGGAAACAGAAATCTGTGAATGTATGTCGCAACAAAAATCCAGCAGCCGATAAGTATGCACTGCGCCGCCATTGCAACAATAAGCGGTATGACTGACGGGAAGTGGTATGCAAGAAGCGTAACAATCGCATAGAAAATTACGTTCGTTACAAGTGTCGCAAGAACCTGGGAAAACATCAGCTCAATCATCCTGAAGGAGCCGATCTTCAGTCCGCCATACATCGTCGAAAAAATAAACAAAATAAAGGCATATACTACAGCAATAAACACATGGCCCCAGAAATAGAATGCTTTAGGGAGCTGTGTGTTGTAGTATACGACCTCAATATATGATGCAATCCCTGTCTCTATCGCAACAATTAACAGTGACATGAGAAAGCTGTATATTCTCTTTTTTAACTGCAATTTATTCATTAATAAATACCGATGCCAAAATACCGACAATTACATACAGCTTATTAAGCTTAATATCAAATATGTTCTCGCCTGTTAATTTAGCGTATTTAACGAAAAAGCCAAGGTACTTAATCTTAAGAATGCTCACCGGTGTAATTAACGCCCTCTGCTTATAATACAAATAAAAGGCTTTCGGGTTAGACTTTTTTAGCTTAATGACCGAATCAGTGTACCCTTCGCTTACAAGCTCACATACTGTAGTAATTTTGTCAAATACAATGTATTCAAAATCACAATCTATTTTATCATAAATATAGTCTTCAGGCACATATTTTTCGCCTTCTATTTCAGGGAACGGATACTTTGCGATTACTTTTGTTAAAAACATAATCGTAGTTTCTCCCTTAAACCCGTTAAGATACAGATTGTAAAGCGTACTTCTCTCAATTCCCTTTTTAAATTCGACTCCCGAAAGAAGTTTAGTCTCACTTGCCCCTTTATGTGAAATAATTCCTGCCAGGCCGGATTCTTTCTCTAAATTATTATTATCTGCAACTTTAAGAAGCGTCTCAACTGCATCGCTTACAAGATAATCATCTGAATCAACACAGAGAAAAAACGGCGTCTTTGTGTTCTTAACGCCGTCATTATGCGCACGCATCTTGCCGCCGTTTTCACGGTATATATATTCAATTTCGATTTCATTAAGCGCCTTTAAGTTTTTGATAAGCTCTCTTGTATTATCTGTCGAGCCGTCATCAACAATAAGCCAGACAAAATCCCTACATGTCTGGTTGACTAACGAATCATAAAGCCTTTTTAAAAGCTTTTCTCTATTGTATGCCGGCGTAAAAACCGTTAATCTCTTTTGTGACAATTATTACAAGCCCTCTTTATACACATTTGAATAGTCAATTAACTCAATGCTCTCTATCTCTTCACTGTCAAGCTTAAGAATCGTATGCCCCTTTGTCTTTTTTACTTCTGTGAGTCCTTCTTCCTTAAGCGCAGGAATCATGGTACTTCCCGTTGTAAGTACGACATACTCGGTGTTTGTAAGCTTGAGCCCTTCAACGATTTTCTCAGGCTCAACGTTCTGATATCTTATAAGCCCCGCTAAAAGCCTATACTGCGGAGATTCATCCGAGTCAATCATCTCAGTGGTGTACTCATTGGACACAGCATACAGATAATCTTCCCTGTCTATTGTAAGAAGCATCTTCGCATCATACTGACGCATCTGCATATTGTATTCAAATTCCAAAAAGGCCTTTGGATATTCCTTATCGCTGTCGGCATGAATAATCTTAGATATTTCGATTAACTCATTCGGAATTTTGTACTTATTCTCGGCAATTCTCATTCCGCTTTCAGTCACGCTTTTTGATGACATAACAATCACTAAAAGTGCCAACACAATAATTGCCGCCTTATTTTTAATCTTTCCATCAATTATTGCAAGAATAAGCTTTGTAAACACGTACGGCACAAGCACAACTACAGGTGTTATCCAGAAAAACCTGTAATATTCGCTGTCGATTTTAGTAATCTTTGTAAGCAAAAGAGGAAAAAGAGGGTTATACACAGTCAGTACCATAATGACTGAAAGAGGTACAAATACTCTTTTAACATTATCATCTGCATACACCGCTACAAATATAAGCATCACAAAGAAAAGTACTAAAAAGCCTGTACTTCCGTTATATTTTTCAAGACATTTAAAAAGGTATTCAATTTTATCAGATGCTACTGAAACGTCAGGCATATTATCACCTCGGATACGTGTATAACACGAAATACCCTTCTATGTATAAAATATAAACAGCTACCATTACCACTCCGGGTAACAGGCAGCATAGATACTTAATTAACGGCTTTAACGTCTTCTTAATTATCATGTATGGTACAAATAACAGTGATAATGTCGCGGGAATAAGCATATTTCCCGATGATGAAACCGTAACCGAACCAAGACTTATTATGAACATTGAAAGCCATGGCAGATTGATTTCCTCATCATTAATCAAAAGCATGAATATATAAAAAATAGTAAGTACCGAGAGATTTCCGATAATCGTCTTACCTTCATATGTCCTTGTAAATAAGAAAAGCGAGGATGTAAATATTGTATAGAACAGAATATTTACAATAAACATTAATGAAACCATGATGGCAACGCCTCTTAAGTCATCCTTATATAGGCACTTTGCAATCATAATATATAAAACGTTCACCATGATGATTACGACTGCAGACATAGTAAGCTTAGTCTGAATAAGTGCGGGAATTGTGAGTATTTTACACATGAATGCATCATTAATCGAGTAAGTTGCGAACAAATATCTTACTTCATAATGATCAAGCCATGAACCTGTGAACGGGTCATA
>SAMEA3663028__coassemble_50_pt1 | contig 77259 bp, 72 predicted proteins | sample SAMEA3663028__metabat2_high_PE_020 | metagenome-assembled genome bin SAMEA3663028 (sample SAMEA3663028) | pig gut metagenome | biome: pig gut; feature: pig-associated habitat; material: faeces | place: France | collected 2012
AGATGATTTTGAACTTAAATCATAGATAGTGTCTCATCGAGCCTGTCTACGATTGATCCCGCTAAAGCGGACAAACCCCTAGTTCATCCGGCGGTTATGGATGACATCTTCAAGGGGCGGCACTCCATGAGAGTGACCCATTCAATTTGTAACCGACATGCCATTAAGGCAAGAAAGAGAGGAAAATTATGGCTCGTATTTCAGGTGTTGATTTACCTAGAGACAAGCGTGTCGAGATCGGACTTACATATGTATACGGTATCGGCAGAAAGACAGCAACTGTAATTCTTGATAAGGCAGGAGTTAATCCTGATACACGTTGCAGAGACCTTACAGATGATGAGGTTAAGAAGATCAGTGAGATTATTGACGCTGAGTACACTGTAGAAGGTGATTTACGTAGAGAAGTCGCTATGAACATCAAGAGACTTCAGGAAATCGGATGCTACAGAGGTATTCGTCATCGTAAGGGACTTCCTGTTCGTGGTCAGAAGACTAAGACAAATGCAAGAACTCGTAAGGGTCCAAAGAGAACAGTAGCAAATAAGAAGAAATAGTAAAAATTAGAAAGTAGGTTAGTTTTATTATGGCAAAAAACGTTAAGAAAGTAACAAAAAAACGTGTCAAGAAAAACGTTGAACGTGGACAGGCACATATCCAGGCATCTTTCAATAACACGATCGTTACATTAACAGATGCTGAAGGAAATGCTCTTTCATGGGCAAGTGCCGGTGGTCTTGGATTCAGAGGTTCAAGGAAATCTACTCCATATGCAGCTCAGATGGCAGCAGAGACAGCTACAAAGGCAGCTTTAGTACATGGTCTTAAGTATGTGGATGTATTTGTTAAGGGACCTGGTTCAGGACGTGAGGCAGCTATCAGAGCTTTAAATGCAACAGGACTTGAGGTTGTATCTATCACAGATGTAACTCCTGTTCCTCACAACGGATGTCGTCCTCCAAAGAGACGTCGCGTATAATCAAGTTTGATAACGCATAAGAGGGTGAAAATCCTCTTATGCGATTTATCGGTTTTATAAGTAACAGCCGGTTTCCGGCAAAACCAGAAGGATGACGCACAATGTGTGTAAACTTCAAGAAAAGGAGAATATTAAAATGGCAGTAAACAGAATTCCTGTGCTTAAAAGATGTAGAGCACTCGGCTTAGAGCCTATGTATTTAGGTATCAACAAAAAATCAAGAAGAACAAAACTTCACATGGGCAAGAAGCCTTCAGAATATGCGCTTCAGCTTCGTGAAAAGCAGAAAGCAAAATTCATCTACGGTGTACTCGAGAAGCCTTTCCGTAACTACTACAACAAGGCTGACCGTATGAAGGGTATGACAGGTGAAAACCTTATGACAATGCTTGAGTCAAGACTTGACAATGTTATCTTCCGTATGACATTTGCAAGAACACGTAAAGAGGCTCGTCAGATCGTTGGACATAAGCATGTATTAGTAAACGGTAAGGTTGTTAACATTCCATCATATCTTGTTAAGGCCGGAGATGTTATCGAAATTAAAGAAAAATGCAAAGGAATGCAGCGTTACAAGGACATCCAGGAAGTTACAAAGGCAAGACTTATTCCTGATTGGTTAGATGTTGACCAGGATGCGCTTAAGGGTACAATCAAAGAGTTACCTACTCGTGCTCAGATTGATGTTCCTGTAGACGAGATGCTTATCGTCGAGTTATATAGTAAGTAATTTATAAAGTATTGGAGGTACTTTGCATGTTTGATTTTGAAAAGCCAAATATTGAGGTCGTTGAGATTTCAGATGATAAGAAGTACGGTAAATTTGTTGTTGAGCCACTCGAGAGAGGATATGGTATCACACTTGGTAATTCTCTTAGAAGAATTATGCTTTCATCACTTCCGGGTGCAGCAGTAAGCCAGGTTAAGATTGAAGGTGTATTACATGAGTTCTCATCTATTCCGGGAGTTAAGGAAGATGTTACAGAGATTATCATGAATATTAAGTCTCTTGCAATCAAAAACAAGAGCAATACAAATGAGCCTAAGACAGCTTATATTGATTTTTCCGGAGAAGGTGTAGTAACAGGTGCTGACGTTCAGTGTGACGGCGACATCGAGATTATGAATCCTGACCAGAAAATTGCTACTCTCAGTGGTGGTAAAGGTTCTAAACTTTATATGGAGCTTACTATTACAACCGGCAGAGGATACGTATCAGCAGATAAGAATAAGGGAGAGGATCTTCCAATCGGTGTTATTCCGATCGATTCAATCTACACACCTGCTACACGTGTAAATATGACAGTTGAGAACACTCGTGTCGGTCAGATGACAGATTACGACAAGCTTACATTAGATGTATATACTAATGGAACTTTAGAGCCTGACGAGGCTGTAAGCCTTGCAGCTAAAGTATTATCAGAGCATCTTTCACTTTTCATTGACTTATCTGAAAATGCTAAGACAGCAGAAGTTATGACTAAGAAGGAAGAAAACGGATTTACTAAGGTTCTTGAAATGACAATTGATGAACTTGACTTATCTCCAAGAGCATACAACTGCTTAAAGAGAGCCGGCATCAATACAGTCGAAGAACTTACAAAGAAAACATCAGATGACATGATGAAGATCAGAAACCTTGGTCGTAAGTCTCTTGACCAGGTTCTTGAGAAGCTTGAAGAGCTCGGACTTCATCTTGATGTATCAGAGGAATAATTATTATTTCTCACTACTGTCGCGATAAATCCAAAAGGTACGCGACGGCGTAACTCACAGTTTGGCGGATAAGACCAAAAGGCACCGCCGGATATTAAATGGAGGGAATTAAAATGGCTAAGTACAGAAAATTAGGAAGAACATCAGACCAGAGAAAGGCACTTCTTCGTAACCAGGTAACACAGCTTATCTACAAGGGTAAGATCATTACAACAGAAGCTAAGGCTAAGGAAATCAGAAAGATTGCTGAGTCAATGATTGCACTTGCAATTAAGGAAAAGGACAACTTTGAAGAGGTTGAAGTTTCAGCTAAGGTTCCTGTAAAGGACAAGGATGGCAAGCGTGTTAAGGAAGTTGTTGACGGTAAGAAGGTTACTAAGTTTGATACAGTAACAAAGAAGATTAAGAAGGATAAGCCTTCAAGACTTCATGCAAGACGTCAGATGTTAAAGACTTTATATTCTGTAAAGGAAGTACCTACAGGTATCGCAGCAGGACGTAAGAAGAATACAAAGGATATCGATTTAGTTGCTAAGTTATTCGACGAAATCGCTCCAAAGTATGAAGGTCGCCAGGGTGGTTACACAAGAATCGTTAAGATTGGACCACGTAAGGGTGACGCTGCTATGCAGGTTCTTATCGAGTTAGTATAATTTTTAGCTAAAATAAAGGCATCGGTTTTATCCGATGCCTTTTTTATGATATAATGCAAAAGTTATGGATTTAATTAAGGCAAAAAACTTAATATTTGACTATATCAGAAGAGATAAAGACGGCGAAGTCGACGGAGTTACACGTGCTGTAAATAATGTTAATTTGTCGGTAAAGCAGGGCGATTTTATTGCAATACTCGGGCATAACGGCTCCGGTAAGTCAACCTTTGCAAAACATATCAATTCGATTTTGCATCCGACGGAAGGAACTATATTGGTTGATGGCAAAGACACGAGGGATGAGCGGTATTTGTGGGATATCAGGCAGACTGCCGGCATGGTTTTCCAAAATCCCGACAACCAGATAATTGGAACAGTTGTCGAAGAGGATGTTGGTTTTGGCCCTGAAAACATGGGAGTGCCAACGAAGGAAATCTGGGAGAGAGTTTACGAGAGCCTCAATATTGTAGGCATGTATGAATACAGAAAAAAGAGTCCGAATAAACTTTCCGGCGGCCAGAAGCAGCGTGTATCAATAGCCGGTGTACTTGCAATGCATCCAAAATGTATAATACTTGACGAACCGACTGCAATGCTTGACCCTGTTGGAAGAAAAGAAGTAATCCGTGCTGTAAGAGCACTTAATGATGTTGAAAAGATTACTGTAATATTAATTACTCATTACATGGAGGAGGCAATATATGCTGACAGAATATATGTAATGGATAAAGGCAGCATTGTTCTTGAGGGAGAACCGCATGAAGTATTTGAGCAGGTTGACAGATTAGAACAGTTGAGTCTTAGCGTTCCTGAAGCTACTAAGATGGCACATGAGCTTAGAAGAAAAGGTGTGCCTCTTAAAGAAGGTATAATTTCAGAGGATGAACTCGTAAGTGAACTTATGAAAATACTATAGATAGGAAAAAATGAGTTTAATAGTAAATCATGTAAATTACATATATGGTGAGAAAACGGCAATGGAAGTGCGTGCACTTTCTGACGTTTCGTTTAAGATTGAGGATGGCGAATTTATTGGCGTCATAGGACATACCGGATGTGGAAAATCGACGCTTATGCAGCTTCTTAACGGGATTTTGAAGCCAAGCTCAGGCGAGATTTATTACAACGGCCAGGATATTTCTGATGAGGACTTTGACAAGAAACTGTTAAGGAGTAAGGTAGGACTTGTGTTCCAGTACCCTGAGCATCAGCTTTTTGAGGTTGATGTGTTTACGGATGTGTGCTTTGGACCGAAAAATATGGGGCTTGATGATAACGAAATTCAGCTTCGTGCCTATGATGCGCTTAAGGCAGTAGGACTTAGGGATGAGTGTTTTTATGTATCGCCGTTTGATTTGTCGGGCGGAGAGAAGAGAAGGGTTGCCATTGCGGGAGTTCTTGCGATGAAGCCGGATATTCTTATTCTTGATGAGCCGACTGCAGGACTTGATCCAAAGGGCAGGGAGGAAATTCTTGGCCTTATTAAGAAGCTTCACGATGAGAGCAATATTTCGATTGTGCTTGTATCACACAGCATGGAGGACGTTGCGGAATATGCGGACAGAATTATCGTTATAGATGATGGCAGAATCGTCTTTGATGATACTCCGCAAAATGTTTTTGAAAATTATGAGATGCTTAACGAGATGGGACTTAGTGTTCCTGCGGCAAAGCGTGTATTATATAAGCTTTTGGAAAAGGGAATCCCTGTAAGAGCTAAGGCAATTACTGTTGCAGATGCGGTTGATGAGATATATAGAGTATATCAAAACAGCGGTTTAGGAGGGGCAAGATGATAAGAGAGATCACGATTGGTCAGTATTATCCTGCTGACTCCGTAATTCACAGACTTGACCCGAGAGTAAAGATTGTTGCGACGCTTATTTTTATCATCTCGCTTTTTATGTTTGACAGCTTCATCGGGTATGCGATAGTTGTTGCGTTTCTTGCAATGTGTATTCTTTTGTCAAAGGTACCTTTTTCATATATGGTAAAAGGACTTAAGGCAATATTTATGATACTTATGTTAACCGTTGTTATTAACATGATTATGACACCGGGCGAGCCGATGGTATCATTTTATAAATTAACAATTACAAAAGAAGGTTTCAGACAGGCTATATTTATGGCTTTGAGACTTATACTCTTAATCATAGGCTCATCGGTTATGACTTTGACTACAACTCCTAACAACTTAACCGATGCAATGGAAAGTCTTCTAAAGCCGCTTAAGAGGTTTAAGGCGCCGGTTCATGAAATTGCAATGATGATGTCGATAGCGTTAAGTTTTATCCCGATTCTTATCGAGGAGACCGACAAAATTATGAAGGCGCAGATGGCAAGAGGCGCGGATTTCGAAAATAAGAACCTGATTAAGAGGGTGAAAAGCTATGTGCCGATTCTTGTGCCGCTGTTTATATCGGCATTCAGACGTGCAGGCGACCTTGCAATGGCTATGGAGGCGAGGTGCTACCACGGTGGAGACGGCAGGACAAAAATGAAGCCGCTTAAGTATCAAAGGGCCGATTATGTTGCCTACACAATAAGTGTACTGTATGTAGTGGCGGTAGTTTTTATTTCAAGAGTGTTTAAGGTGTGACCGGTGCGTAGAATTATGTTAACTGTCGCATTTGACGGAACCAATTATTCCGGGTGGCAGATACAGCCGAATAAAGAAACAATAGAGGGGGTGCTTAATCGTGAGCTCTCCCGTCTTTTAAATGAAGAGATAAAAGTGATTGGCGCATCGAGGACCGATTCGGGTGTCCATGCAGAGGGTGCGGTTTGTGTTTTTGACACAGAATCAAAAATTCCCGGCGACAAGTTCTCCTATGCGATTAACCAGAAACTGCCGGAAGATATAAGGATAAGGAACTCAAAGGAAGTTGACATAACATTCCATCCGAGAAGGGTGAATTCGAGAAAAACTTACCGCTACAGAATCAGGCACGACGAATTCCCAAATCCGCTTGATGCAAGATATTCATATCACGTGTATACAAAGCTTGATATTGAGGCGATGAGAAGAGCGTGCGAGTTTATTAAGGGAAAGCACGATTTTAAGTCGTTTTGTTCGGTGCACACAGATGTTGATACGACGGTAAGGACAGTGTACGATGTGCATATCGATGTAACGCCTGATAAGAAGCTTCTGCAGATGAGCGGGCTTATGAAAAGTGCCGGAGAGAGCGGCGCTATGAGAAGTGGAGGAGAGAGTGCTGCCGGCAGGATACGTCCGGAGATTATTGATATTTATGTGACGGGAAACGGCTTTTTATATAATATGGTAAGAATTATTGCCGGGACGCTTATTGAAGTCGGGCAGGGAAAGATAAAGCCTGAAGAGATCCCTGCGATTATTGAAGCGTGTGATAGAGAAAAAGCAGGGCCGACGGCACCGGCTAAAGGACTGACGCTTATCGGATACAGAATGATGTAAGATATGAAAAATATTGGATAAAGTGGCATTTTATAAGGATTTTCGTGTTGACACACACGAATCCGTGTAATATAATAGAACACTGTGACAGGTAATCTGCGCCTATATGAAAGATGGAATTCATATAGCACCATAGCCCCGGTGATGCAGATTTCAGTGATATAGCCGATGCGATTTTTCGATAAGGCAAGGAGTAGTTTCGGTGATTTTCCACACCGAAGCAAATAGTAATTTTTGGAGGAATGATATGAAGACATATATGCCAAATGAGGCTGCCATTGAGAGAAAGTGGTATGTTGTTGACGCGACAGGTCTTACTCTTGGACGTCTTGCTTCAGAAGTAGCAAAAGTTCTTAGAGGTAAGAATAAGCCAATTTTTACACCACATGCAGATACAGGTGATTACGTAATCGTAGTTAATGCTGAGAAGATCGTTGTTACAGGTAAGAAGATGAGTGACAAGATCTACTACAGACATTCAGATTATGTAGGTGGAATGAAAGAAGCAACTCTTAAGGAGATGCTTGATAAGAAGCCTGAGAAGGTTGTTGAATTAGCAGTTAAGGGTATGCTTCCAAAGGGACCTTTAGGACGTAAGATGTATACTAAGTTATTTGTATACGCAGGACCTGAGCACAAGCATGCAGCTCAGAAGCCTGAAGAGCTTAAGTTATCATAGGTCGTAAGGAGGTAGAAGAAATGGCTAAAGCAGCTGAAAGATATTACGGAACAGGTAGAAGAAAAAAATCTGTTGCTAGAGTATATGTAATGCCGGGTAAGGGCAAGATTACAATTAATAAGAGAGATATCGACGAGTACTTCGGACTTGAGACATTAAAGGTTATCGTTCGTCAGCCACTCGTTGCTACACAGACAGAAGGCAAGTACGACATCGTTGTTAATGTTAAGGGCGGTGGATACACAGGACAGGCCGGAGCAATCAGACATGGTCTTTCAAGAGCATTACTTAAGGTAGATGAGGAGTTCAGACCTACACTTAAGAAGGAAGGATTCTTAACAAGAGATCCAAGAATGAAAGAACGTAAGAAATACGGTCTCAAAGCAGCTCGTAGAGCACCACAGTTCTCAAAGAGATAATAATCAAGAACTCACAAACCCTTGTAAACTCTGTGTTTGCAAGGGTTTTTCTTTGCCTAAAAATAGTATTTGTCGTGAATCATTTTTCATCGGGGATTGTCCTCTGCCAGACGAAAGTCGATATTGATAACAAGATTATTTATGAAAAAATAAATGATTATTTACGTAATATGTAGTAAAATGGTTTTCAATGATGTTGTATAAGGAGAGAAAATATGGCTTGGTATGACGAGGCAGTTTTTTATCATATATATCCGTTAGGAATGACGGGCGCTGAAAAGCAGAATGATTATGGAGAAGTAAAGCATCGTCTTAACACGCTTGTTCCGTGGATTGAGCACATTAGAAATATTGGCTGTAATGCGCTTTATATCGGACCTCTTTTTGAATCAGTCGGACATGGATACGAGACGACAGATTATAAGAAGCTTGATTCAAGACTTGGCACTAATGAGGATCTTACTAACTTTGTTAAGGAATGTCACAAGCAGGGAATAAGAGTAATATTAGACGGCGTATTTAACCATACGGGCCGTGACTTCTTTGCATTTAAGGATATTTTAAAGAATAGAGAAAACTCACAGTATAAAGACTGGTATTGTGATGTGAATTTTTACGGTAATAATTCGTATAATGACGGATTTTCATATGCGAACTGGGGTGGCTACGATCTCCTTATTAAGCTTAATCAGAGAAATCCTCAGGTTAAGGATTATATATGCGATGTAATCAGATTCTGGGTTAAGGAATTTGATATTGACGGAATCCGTCTTGATGCCGCTGATGTTATGGATTTTGATTACATGAAGGCATTGAGAAATGTTGCTAACGAAGTCAAGCCTGATTTCTGGCTTATGGGTGAAGTAATCCACGGAGATTACTCAAGATGGGCTAATGAAGGAACTCTTCATTCAGTTACTAATTACATGCTCCATAAGGCACTTTACTCAGGTCACAACGATCACAATTATTTCGAGATCGCGCATACAATCAAGTATGTCAACGATATGGTCGGCAACAACCTTAAGTTATATATGTTTGTTGATAATCACGATGTTGAGCGAATTTACACAAAGCTTAACAATAAGGCACACTTTGAGCCTGTGCATGTGATGCTTTACACACTTCCCGGAATTCCGTCGATTTATTACGGTTCAGAGTTTGCAATTGAGGGTCGTAAGGAGAAGTTTTCTGATGATTCACTTCGCCCTGAGCTTCATTATGATGATTATAAGGATGCAATCAACACAAACAAAAACACAAGATTAATCGCAACACTCGGAAAGCTCCATCAGAACATTAAGGCGCTTTGCTATGGCGATTATAAGCAGCTCGAGCTTAGGAATAAGAGCTTCGCTTATGCAAGAATTCTTGATGGAAAAAGTGTTATAATCACAGTTAGTAACGGCGATGAAGAAGATACAATGAACGTTGAGACAGCCGTTAATACGTGTGATGGTGCAAATTATGTCGGAGTGCTTTCAGGACGAAAGGCTAGTGTTATCGGCGGAAGAATTCAGCTTTCGCTAAAGCCGAATTCAGGAGAAATATGGGTTCCTGAAGAGCTTTTAGATGAGAGTATAGCACCAATAAAGACAGAAGAAATCGTGTCGGATGCCGTAATCAATGAAGAAGCGGTTAATAATGTAATAGAAGAAGTCAAGCCTGATGAGATAATAGAAGACACAACAAAACAAAATAATGAATGCAGTGCCAAAGAAGCCACTGAAGAGCCCGCTTTTGACTGGTCAAAACCGTACGAAGAGATGTCGGTCGAGCAGTTACAGGAAGCGATACTTGAGAAGATGAGAAATAACGGACCGGTTACGGATTATATGCTTAAGACCGTAAGGGAGAATACACACATAGGTTCGCTCATCAACTGGGTTAAGAGCTTCAGATAATGGGAGATGATTAATTTGTGTGTTAAGGCCTGCATTACAGAATGCAGGCTTTTTTTAAAGAAATAAATTGGAGAAAGATTATGAGAAAACTAATAGGAGATAAAGCATTTTATAAAAAAGTATTTGCGGTGGCAATTCCAATAATGCTTCAGAACGGAATATCAAATTTCGTAAATTTACTTGATAACATAATGGTTGGACGACTTGGAACAGAGCAGATGAGCGGTGTTTCGATTGTTAACCAGCTGATTTTTATATTCTTCTTATGCCTTTTTGGGGCAGTTGGTGGAATAGGAATTTTCACTGCCCAGTATGCAGGGCAGAAGAATGATGAGGGAATAAGACAGACATTCAGATTCAAGCTGTTTCTTGGATTTATTATACTTGCATTATTCTGTGCGATTTTCATATTAAAGGACACAGAGCTTATTTCACTCTACCTTCATGAGGGAAGTAAGGAGGGCGATTTGGCGCTTACCTTATCGTGTGGAAAGCAGTACATGGCGGTAATGCTTATTGGGCTTATTCCTGTAATACTTGAACAGGTATATTCATCGACAATGAGAGAGTGCGGCGAAACGGTTGTACCGATGATTGCAAGTGTTGTTGCGGTGTTTGTGAATCTGTTCTTTAATTATGTACTTATTTTTGGTAACTTTGGAGCACCGGCCTTAGGTATAGTTGGTGCGGCAGTCGCAACGAATATTTCGCGATTTTTACAGGCCGGAATAGTTGTGATTTATACGCACACGCACGCTAAAAAATTTGGTTATATTACGGGAATGTACAAGTCGGTTAAGGTTCCGTTTGACCTTATTAAGAAGATGATGTTCATGGCGACGCCTCTTATATTTAATGAGACTTTGTGGGCAGCAGGAATCGCGGTTCAGACACAGATTTATTCTGCAAGAGGGCTTTCTGTAGTTGCAGGACTTAACATTAACTCAACAATTTACAATGTTTTCAACATTGCATTTATTGCAATGGGTGATGCGGTGGCAATTATTGTCGGACAGCTTCTTGGCGCCGGCAAAAACGAAGAGGCAACAGACACTGCATATAAAATTATTTCGTTTTCGACAGTTATGTGTATTGGAATAGGTGCGGTATTATATTTCCTTGCGCCATTATTCCCTGAGATTTACAATACTACTGATGAGGTTAAGGAAATTGCAGCAGGAATTATCAGGATATCCGCAATTATGATGCCGGTTAATGGCTTTTTGCACTCAACATACTTCACAATCCGTTCAGGCGGGAAGACAATTATTACATTTTTATTTGACAGTGTGTTTTTATGGGTTATTTCGGTTCCGCTTGCATATGTACTTGTATATATGACGGGCATGTCGATATTTGCGGCGTTCTTCTTTGTTGAGGCAACAGGAATTATTAAGGCGTTTATTGGCTGGCTCATATTAAGAAGCGGCACCTGGAACAATACGATTGTTTCGTAGGAGATTAAATGAAAAAAACTCTTCGTTCTGACACAATTAAGATAATTGCAATGGTTCTGATGGTTATTGACCACATCGGTCTGGCCATCTTTGAACCGATTTATTTGACGTCAACAGATTACAATACGGTTGTGACATTTTATTATCTTCGTCTTATCTTCACGGCTTTTGGAAGAGTGGCTTTTCCACTTTTTGCATATCAGCTGATGAGAGGTTTTTTCTATACGAGGAACAGAATGAAGCATGTGCTGACGCTTCTTGTATTTGCGCTTATTACGGAAGTGCCGTTTGATTTGTTTAACGCTAATGAGATTATAAACTTTACATATCAGAATGTATTGTTCACGTTATTACTTGGAACAATTATGATGTGTGCGCTTGATATGGTGAATGCATCAGATTTATTTAATGATAAGGACGATAAGAAAGGGCGCATATTAGGCTACAGCGTTCAGGCATTTATTATTGTGGCTTTTTCATGCGCTGCAGTTATTATCAAGTGTGACTACACGGCAAAGGGAATCATTCTTATTGCGATATTATATTATGCAAGAAATGAGAAATCAAAGCTTATTACGTTGGCACCGGTTTTGTTCATAGCGGACATTTTCTTTGTTACCTTATTATTAACAAGGAGTCTTGATGCGACGATAAACTATTGCGAGATTGAGATATATGCAGTGGTTGCTTTTTTAATAATGTATCTTGATAATGGAGAAAGGAAAGGCGGAAAGGCTCTTAAATGGATGGGATATGCGTTTTATCCGTTGCATATGCTGGCACTGTACTTTATTTCGCCGCCAATTATACAACATTTTTTGTAGAACATTATTTTAAATCATTATATATAGAAAGAACAGGTAAATTTTATGTACGATTTAATTATTATCGGTGCAGGTCCTGCAGGTCTTAGCGCTTCAATATATGCAAAAAGAGCAATGCTGAATACACTTCTAATCGAGAAGAATTACATGGGCGGAGGGCAAATTGTCAATACATATGAAGTAGACAATTACCCGGGACTTCCATCGATTAACGGCTTTGAATTAGGGCTTAAGATGTCAGAGCATGCAGATAAATTCGAGATTGAAGAGGTGTGTACTGATGTGATTTCGCTTGATGTAACAGGTGATGTTAAGAAAGTCACAACCGATGAAGGTACATTTGAGGCTAAGGCATTAATTATTGCGACCGGAAATTCGCCTTCTAAATTAAATGTCGATGGAGAAGAGAGACTTACCGGCATGGGTGTTTCATATTGTGCAACGTGTGATGGGGCATTTTTTAAGAATAAGATTACAGCTGTTGTCGGAGGCGGAGATGTTGCATTTGAGGATGCGCTGTTTTTATCAAGAGGCTGTGAGAAGGTTTACCTTATTCACAGGAGAGATGAATTCAGGGCTCAGGCTGTATTAAGAGAAGAGCTTTTTAGGGCTGACAATATAGAAGTTATTACAGATAATGTTGTAGAAGAGATTAACGGCAATGATAAGGTTGAATCGATTACAATAAAAAACGTCAAATCGGGTGAATCTAAGACACTCGACGTTAACGGCGTATTCATTGCAGTTGGTAACACTCCGAATGCAGAGTGTATTCCTGATGAAATTGAAACGGACGAAAAAGGATATGTTATCGCTGATGAAACATGCGCTACAAATGTGAAAGGGGTATTTGCGGCCGGCGACATCAGAAGGAAAAAGTTAAGACAGGTAGTTACAGCTGTTGCCGATGGCGCAAATGCGGTGTATTCAGCCGAGGAATATTTGCGCGGGCAATGAGAAAAAATGCTTTTCAAATACAAATTTAGTGGTAAAATTAGAAATAGAATCTAAATCGATTAAGTAGGTACTTTGTATTTTACGAAAGGTAATCAGATGAATGAATTAAAAGATTATGTCAGAACAATTCCTGATTTCCCGGAAGAAGGGATTATGTTCAGAGATATTACGACAGTACTACAGGATGCAGAAGGATTTGCACTTGCGGTTGATTCAATGCTTGATGCAATCAAAGACGTTGATTTTGATGTTTTTGCGTTAGCTGAATCAAGAGGATTCATATTCGGAAGCGCAATGGCGTATAAGCTAAATAAGCCGATTGCTCTTGTCAGAAAAAAAGGCAAGCTCCCGTGTGAGACGATTGAGCAGGAATATGAGCTTGAGTACGGAACTGCAACACTTGAGATGCATACTGACTCGATTAAGAAGGGACAAAGAGTTGTCGTAGTTGATGATCTTATTGCTACAGGTGGCACACTTAAGGCAACGTGCGAGCTTGTTGAAAAGCTTGGCGGTGAGGTTGTATCTATAGTAGCGCTTATGGAGCTTTGCGGACTTGAAGGAAGAAAGAAGCTTGATGGCTACAGAGTTGATACAGTACTTAAGTACGAAGGAAAGTAATAATCCGGGATTTTTGAAAGTGTGAGAAGATATTATGGAGAAAATTTTTAAACTCAAGGAAAATGGCACCACTGTAAGGACAGAGATAATCGCCGGTGTTACTACATTTCTGACGATGGCGTATATCATTGCTCTTAATCCTAACATTCTTACAGGCTACGGACAGGGTGGACAGGCACTGTGGAACGGTGTATTTTTAGCAACATGTATTGCATCCGCAATAGCAATGTTTGCAATGGCATTTCTTGCCAATAAGCCATTTTGCTTAGGACCGGGAATGGGAATTAACAGCTTTTTTGCTGTCGTAGTTGCCAATCTCATTACAATGGCAGGAATGGACTATGTTACCTCATTCCAGACTGTAATGTGTATTGTATTTATTGAAGGTGTTTTATTTATCGTTCTTTCGCTGTTTAATATCAGGGAAAAGATTGTCGAAGCAATTCCGCTTGGCGTAAGACTTGGAATTGCACCTGCAATCGGAATGATGCTTATGAATATCGGATTTGGCTCTAACATTTACATTGCTGATGAGAACTACAATCAGTTCTATGTTATGAGAGATTTCTTTGGTGCCCTAACGGCAGGAAGAGCTAAAGAACTTATGGGCTCTGCATATCCTGTGATGATTTTGTCGGTTATTACTCTTTTTGTAGGGTTCTTTACAATAGTAATACTTGCACATAAAGGCGTTAAGGCGGCAGTTATTATCGGAATGTTTGTTGCATCAATCGTTTACTGGATTGGACAGTACTTTGCACTTGGTACGAATCCTTTTGCAGCACTTGAAAGCGCAACATTTGTTCCGGCATTTTCAGACATGGCGGCAACAACACTGTTTAAGCTTAACTTTGCAGGACTTGCCAATCTTGGAGTGTTTACGGTAATTACACTTGTTATTACATTCTGCCTTATCGATATGTTTGATACAATCGGAACACTTGTAGGAACAGCCTCACGTGCCGGAATGCTTGATAAGGACGGCAACATGCCTAATATGAAGGAAGCCCTCCTATCAGATGCAATCGGAACTGTTACAGGTTCACTTACCGGAACTTCTACAATTACAACATTTATTGAGTCGGCATCAGGAGTTGAGGCAGGCGGAAGAACAGGACTTACAGCACTTACTACAGGAGTTTTATTTGTCGCATGTATATTCTTAGCACCGGTTGCAGCGATTATCCCGGCAGCAGCTACATCATCAGCACTTGTATATGTCGGAGTGCTTATGGTTAAGGCGCTTAAATCAATTAACTTTGATGATATTTCAGTAGCGGTTCCTGTCATTCTAATGCTCCTTGCAATGCCTGTTTCATCATCTATCGGGCATGCAATCGGACTTGGAATGATTTCATATACAATCATCAAGCTCTTACTTGGAAAGGGAAAAGAAGTATCTGTACTTACATACGTTATTTCTGTTCTATTCCTGATCAAATTTTTCCTGGTTGTATAATTGGAACGATGATTATGAATTCAGTAAATAAATAAAAAGGAAGGATAAAACAATGGCAAAAAAAGACATTGACTGGGGCTCATTAGGCTTTGGTTATATTGAAACAGATTACAGATATCTTTCATCTTTCAAAGATGGAAAATGGGATGAAGGAGCTCTTATTACAGATCCTAACGTTACACTTAATGAGTGTGCATGTGTATTCCAGTATGCTCAGACAGTATTTGAAGGACTTAAGGCTTACACAACAGAGGATGGACGTACAGTTACATTCCGTCCTGACTTAAACGCAGAGAGAATTAATCAGTCTGCCGCAAGACTTAAGATGCCTGTTCTTCCGGAGGGAAGATTTATCGAGGCAGTTAAGATGGTTGTAAAGGCTAATGAAGACTTTGTACCACCTTTTGGAAGCGGAGCATCGTTATATGTTCGTCCATACATAATGGGTACAAATGCAGTTATCGGTGTTAAGCCGGCTGATGAATATCAGTTCAGAATTCTTGTTACTCCTGTAGGTCCTTACTTCAAGGGCGGCGCTAAGCCACTTACAATCAGAGTATCAGACTATGACAGAGCAGCGCCTAACGGAACAGGACATATCAAGGCAGGACTTAACTACGCAATGAGCTTATATGCAATCGTTGATGCTCATGAGCAGGGATTCGCAGAGAATATGTACCTTGATTCTGCTACACGCACAAAGGTTGAAGAAACAGGCGGAGCTAACTTCATCTTTGTTACAAGAGATGGCAAGGTAGTAACTCCTAAGTCAAATACAATCTTACCTTCAATCACACGCCGTTCACTTATTCAAGTTGCTAAGGAATACTTAGGACTTGAAGCAGAAGAGAGAGAAATCACTCTTGAAGAAGTTAAGGATATGGCCGAGTGCGGACTTTGCGGTACAGCAGCAGTTATCTCACCGGTAGGCAAGATTAACGACCACGGCAAGGAAATCTGCTTCCCATCAGGCATGGACGAAATGGGACCTATCACCAAGAAGCTTTATGACACACTCACAGGAATCCAGATGGGCAAGATTAAAGCTCCGGAAGGATGGATTGTTGAAATCTAAGCTCTGTTGCAGGTTAGATTCATATAGGAAACGCTTATATTATGCGGCAATGATTACAGAAATTATTGCCGCATTTTTTGTCATTTAGTATGGGTTTCGCTGGTTTTTAACACGCTATCATGAAGGTTTTGATGATAAGCATATCATAGTAATTAAAGTGCAATAAATTTGGAATTATTATATGAAACAATATATTGCGATAGATTTAAAATCATTTTATGCGTCGGTTGAGTGCGTTGAGAGAGGGCTCGACCCGTTAAGAACGAGGCTTGTTGTCGCAGATGAATCAAGAACCTCTAAGACAATTTGCCTTGCTGTTTCGCCTGCATTAAAGGCTTATGGGATTCCTGGAAGAGCTCGTCTTTTTGAAGTAAATAAAAAGGCATCTGATGCAGGAGTCGACTTTATAGTTGCAAAGCCGAGAATGGCGCTTTATATGGAATATTCCACAAGAATTTATGATATATACCTTAAATATGTATCAAAGGAAGACATGCATGTGTACTCGGTTGACGAAGTGTTTATTGACATTACAAGCTATCTTCATGCGTATAACAAAACCGCTGAGGAGATGGCAATTACAATGATAAATGATGTCTTTAATACTACGGGAATTACGGCAACTGCCGGCATCGGTACGAATATGTATCTTGCCAAAATCGCCATGGACATTGTTGCAAAACATGCGATGCCTGACGAAAACGGAGTAAGAATGGCCAGTCTTGATGAGATTAGCTATCGAAGGCTTTTATGGGATCATCAGCCTTTGTCGGATTTCTGGCGTATTGGTAAGGGAATCCAGAAAAGACTTGCTTCAGTCGGAATATATACGATGGGAGAGGTTGCGCTCTGTGCGCTTGGAAAGGAAACAGACTTTTACAACAAAGGACTTTTACGTAAGCTATTAGGAGTCAATGCGGAGCTTCTTATTGACCATGCCTTTGGCTATGAACCGTGTACAATTGAGCATGTTAAAAATTACAGACCTCAGTCAAATTCGCTTAGTTTAGGACAGGTGCTCAAAAGACCGTACGAATACGAAGAGACAAGATTGATTGTCAAGGAAATGTCTGAGCTTTTGTCGCTTGACCTTGTAAATAAGTCTGTGATGACTAAGCAGCTTGTGCTAACTATCGGATATGATATCGAAAATCTGACGGATGCACAAAGGGCGCAGGAATACAAGGGAGAAGTAAATATTGACCGATACGGTCGAAAGGTCCCGAAGCACGCCCACGGTACGAAAAATCTCAATAATTACACATCTTCAAGCGTTATAATCACTGAAGCCATGGTGGAACTGTTTGATAGAATATATAATCCAATGCTTTTATCAAGAAGAATTACTGTTGTTGCAGCCGGAGTGATTCCGGAAGCAGAAGCTAAGGAGAAAGACCGATATGTGCAGATGGATTTATTTAAAGACTTCGGCGTTACGAGTGAGGCGGATTCATCGGTCGACAGTGTTAGAACAAATAATACGAAAAGACTGCACCCGATAAGCGAGAACGAAGAGCGCCAGAGGAAGGTTCAGCAGGCTGCGCTTAAGATTAAGGATAAATATGGTAAAAATGCCATTCTTAAAGGAATGAATCTTCAGGATGGCGGCACGACAATAGAGCGAAACGCACAAATTGGCGGTCATAAGGCATAATGGTATTATTATCCTATGCTTTAATTTTTTTCAAGGTGTTTCTTGAATTCTTCCAGTGAAAGACCGGCTCTTTTTGCTCCTACTTCTTCTGAAAAGAGGCCATCCTTGACACAGGAGATTATCTCAAGAAGCTTTCCCTGCTCAAGACCTTTCTCGAGTCCTTGCTCACGACCTTGCTCAAGTCCCTGCTTGACGCCTTGCTTACGACCTTGCTCGAGTCCCTGCTTACGACCACGCTCGAGGCCTTCTTCAAGGGCTATCTTTCTTGCATATTTGGTTTCTTCTAATATTTTCATCTCTAAAGTCATATAGCTGTCCCTCGTATTATCATCCATGTGAAAGAAATCTATTATTTCCTGTAGCTTCCTTGTGAAGTCGTCTGTGGCTTCATGTCTTGAGACCATCTTTAGGAATTTCTTTAATTCGGGAGTGATATCTCCGACTGTTCCTTTGGCGTTTATGAACACCTTTGTCATACCGTCTTCAAGCTTAAGGTTCGGTTCATCCTTGCATCTGTTTTCAAAAACATATACATATCTGTTCTGTCCGAATAAATCGAAGTTACATATGAATATCACAAAGCTGTCTTTAAGCTCGCTGTAATCCATGGACTTTATTAGTTGCTGCCTGTCCATCATGGACTGATTATATCTGCTTCGCTTTCTTAGATCGCCCTTATTCATTGCCTGCATCTCAATGTCATAGGCTCTATTATCGCTGTCTTCAGAATATACATCCAGTCTTACACCGTGTACGTTCGGGCTTTCTTCATACTCTTTCTGCGTTTCAGTGATTGTGACATTTGTGATACCAAGTTCGGGGAATATCATCTGCAATAGTTCCAGACATAATTCCGGGTGTTTACTCATGACGCAATGAAACATGAAATCGTTATCAATGCCTGTTTCTAACCATTTTTCTTGTAAAAATTTTTCCATATTTTCTCTCCTTTGGTGAATAATCCGCAGGAGCGTCTGACTATCTTTTGCTCCTGCTGTACAGTTAATGAAGTTATAAGCAGGATTCAACAATAGAATAATCAGATTTGTTTTAGAAACGAATAATTGTATGAATCAATTTGCTTTGGTTCATCGTAACATACAAAATATGAATTAACAAGGTGGATTTTATTTTGTGAACAAAAGTATTTCGTGTTCCTATGTGCTATGCTAGAATATTGAAGAATGATGTTTTGCCTTGCGGTGCAATTGGAAGACATCTGTTTGAGAATATGATTTCGTATAATAATTTAGAGTTCGCGGGAAGGACACAGGGGGAAAATGATTAAATTAAGACCACATCATCTTTTGTGTACGCAAGGGTATTCGGGCAAGGGATACAGCGATGATTTTGTAGAAAATATGGACAAAATCGTTGATTACTTGAGAAATAATGAAGATGCAAAGATAATGCTCAAATTTGGCGATGACGATTTATGCAGCAGGTGTCCTAATATGGATGATAAGAAACTATGCAGGACGGAAGAGAAGGTCAGGCGCTTTGACGAAAAAACGGTAAAGTATTTCAATTTGTGTGAGAAAGAATACAATTACCGTCAAATCACTGAATATATTGATGAAAACATGAGCGAGGAAATGCTTAAAGACATATGCGATGGCTGTAGCTGGTATGCGATAAGCAGATGCAGAGCCAATATTGTAAGGAAGAAATAAAGGTAAACTCCCTACGACAAGTTGTGATATAAGAAGCGAATGAGGTCTTCGATTTTGAATGGTTTTGTAATATGTCCATTCATGCCGCACTCATTTGCTTTTTTTATGTCTTCTTCAAAGGCATTGGCAGTCATCGCAAAAATCGGTATTGTTTTTGCAAAAGCACTATCGAGATTTCGTATTGCAGTAGTTGCTTCATATCCTGTCATTTCAGGCATAATGATATCCATGAAAACAGCATCATAGGTGTCTTCCTTAACTGATGAAATAATATTTATTGCATCGCGGCCTCTTTCACATTCGTCAACGTACATGCCTCTGTCGCTAAGAAGTCTTCTTACGACGCTTCGATTAATCTTATTGTCATCAACGACCAAAAATCTTTTGCCGGATAAGGTGGTAACCATTTCGTCGACTGAAATTTCATCAGTCGGCGCTTCCTTGAAGGAGCTGTATTCTTCCTTGGAAATAATTTGAAGAGGAAGAGATATTGTAAATGTCGAGCCTGCCTTAGGCTTACTTTCTGCGCTTATTGTACCACCCATCATATTGACGAGGTTATATGTAATAGCCATTCCAAGTCCTGTTCCCTGGATTGAATCTGTGTTACCCGCTCTGACAAACGGTTCAAAAACGTGCGCCAAAAGATCTGCACTCATTCCTATTCCGTCATCAATGATTTTGAAAACGAATTCGGTGTCTTTTTGCGTAAGCATAAGCTTAATATGACCACCGTCAGGCGTATACTTTACGGCGTTTCCGACACAGTTGATAAGAATCTGATTGAGCTTAAGTCTGTCGCATAAAACGTAAGGGTTGTCGAGGTTTTCGATAATTGTCTCATATGTCTGGTGTTTTTCCTTAACGTTTGATTTAGTCAGGACTTCAATTCCGTTAATAAGCTCAAGAAGGCTCACAGGGGCGTTCTCAATCTTTACTTTTCCGCTTTCGATTCGGCTCATGTCAAGAACATCGTTTATAAGCGACAGAAGATGATCGCCGGATGAGAGAATGGTATTTATACATCCTAATACCTCATCTTTGTCTGAAATGTGCTCCTTGGCAAGCTGTGCATATCCTAAGATAGCGTTCATCGGCGTTCTTATATCGTGCGACATATTCGAAAGAAATGTTGTTTTTGCTCTGCCTGCTTCTTCGGAAGCAAAAAGCGCACGCTCAAGTTCAGTCTGCGAACGCTCTAAATCTTCGACAGCCTTTAGTCGCTCGTTGATAAGCTCACGTGTGTAAATTTCGTCATCTATGTTCTGGATAACACCCTTGTAGCTTTCAGGATTTCCGGCTGAATCGGTGTGAAGCGAGCCGGTGCAAAGGAACCAGTGGTATGAGCCATCCTTGTAGCGAAGCCTGGCCTCGGTTTTGTACTCTGCGCCCTTAAGACCATTCATAAAAGCTTCAAGTGTTTTATCCTTATCTTCAGGATGAAGCGAATCCGTCCATAAATTTGCCACGTCGACGTTATCATCTAATGAATATCCAAGAAGCGGAAGGAACTCCTCGCTCCATGAAGAATCAGTAATTTCACCGTTTTTATCAAAATATATGAACCATGAAGATGTCTTCATAAGCTTATGAACCGTTTTGGAGAGATCGTCAGCCTGCTGCTTATAGAGGTTAAGCTGTTCGTTGTTGCGCTTAAGTTCATTGGTGACTTTGATCATCTTCTGGTAGTCGGGCGTTTCGAAAGTGAACAATAGAATCAGGCATGCAAGCGCATAAGCAAAATAGATGATGATTCGCTCGGAAAAGAACAGATACTGCACAATTGCTCCTGTAGAAGTAGTCACAACGAAGAAAATAATACTGTGGGTTTGACGAAGCATTAACGACTTAATGTGAATAAGCATACGTATAAATGCACACAGAAGATAGTATGCCGATAACAGGTAAACAACAGGATACGCCGTACCACGGGATATTACGCCGTCTGTGATTGAGATAAAGTAGTGAAAATGTATAGAGAGAACACAAAGAATTATATAAGATATAAGAAAAACAAAGTTTACATAATCAAGGACATTGCGTCTGCCGTCAGGAAAAACTGTAACACTGGCATACACATAAAATATGTATGTACAAAGTACCGTCAGCAGCATATAAAAAGCATTAACAATATATGAAAGGTAATTTGAACCTGTTGAATACTGCAGGTAATCAAAAACTATACTTAAAACCGATGTCAGGAAGACGCAAAGCAACAGCGATAAAAAGCATCGACTGCTCTTTTTCTTTGTATCATATCGTGTTATGAAGTACACAAATACAAATGTTGTAACAAGAACTGAAGCAATATTAAAATCCATATTCCTAAGCATGCGTGTCTACCTCTCTTAATGTCATTTTATCATTGAATTGTGATAAATACCATATGCATTGATGGCGATTATACATTGAAATACTGTTATTTCAAATAAGTAAAACATATAAAGAAATGATTCATAATGCAGAAGCAAATGTTATATAATGTAGAAATGGATAATAAATATAAAGATATAATCGATATCGATTATGAAAAAATTAAATCAAGCTGGGGCTCAAATATAAGCATTGAAGATAGGGCGGCACAATTTGCACCGTTTGCGGCACTTACAGGACATGAGGAAGCAATAGAAGAAGCGGGAAACACCCATAAGGCTGACGAAGCTATAAGAGAGGAATTTTTTTCAGAACCCTAGTATAAGGTATGAGATGTATCAGGACACTTTTATTAGCACTCACCATTGACGAGTGCTAATAAAAGTGATATTATATGTTCATAGGTCAGGAGGTGAGAACTATGAACATTAATAAATTCACAAAAAACAGTATTGAAGCAGTTCAAAACTGCGAGAAACTTGCTTATGAGTACGGCAACCAGATGATGGATCAGGAGCATTTGCTTCTGGCTTTGTTACAGCTTGATGACAGCCTCATTTCCAAGCTTATTGAAAAGATGGAGATTGACCTTGAACACTTTACGGACAACGTTATCAATGCGGTAGGCAGGATTTCAAAGGTCAAAGGCGGCAATTTGTATTACAGCCAGGATTTAAATAAAGCTTTAGTGTCAGCTGAAGATGAGCTAAAGATTATGGGTGATGAATATGTTTCAGTTGAGCATCTTTTCCTAACGTTGCTTAAATACCCTAATAAGGCGCTTAAGGCTCTGTTTAATGAGTATGGCATCACAAGGGAGAGGTTTCTTCAGGCGCTTTCGACAGTAAGAGGCAACCAGAGAGTCGTTTCCGATAATCCGGAGGCGACGTATGATACGCTTAATAAATACGGCGAGGACCTTGTGGAAAAGGCACGGAATCAGAAGCTTGACCCGGTTATTGGGCGTGACAGCGAAATTCGAAATATAATCAGGATTTTGTCGAGGAAGTCAAAGAATAATCCGGTCTTAATCGGTGAACCCGGTGTTGGTAAAACTGCGGTCGCAGAAGGACTTGCACAGCGTATCGTTGCGGGAGATGTCCCTGAAAACCTTAAGGATAAGTCGATTTTCGCGCTTGATATGGGTGCACTTGTTGCAGGTGCTAAGTACAGAGGCGAATTTGAAGAGCGTTTAAAGGCAGTGCTTGATGATGTGAAAAATTCTGACGGTCAGATAATTCTTTTCATCGATGAACTTCACACAATCGTAGGAGCAGGCAAGACTGATGGCGCGCTTGATGCAGGCAATATGCTTAAGCCAATGCTTGCAAGGGGCGAACTTCACTGCATCGGTGCGACTACGCTTGATGAATATCGCTGCTACATTGAGAAGGATGCTGCACTTGAACGTCGTTTCCAGCCGGTTATGGTTGATGAGCCTTCGGTCGAAGATACGATTTCAATATTAAGAGGCCTTAAGGAACGTTACGAGAATTTCCATGGTGTGAAAATTACGGATAACGCGCTTGTGTCAGCGGCTGTACTTTCTAACAGGTATATTTCTGATAGATTTTTGCCTGATAAGGCAATTGATCTTGTTGATGAGGCGTGCGCACTTATTAAAACCGAGCTGAATTCGATGCCGACAGAGCTTGATGAGCTAAACAGACGTAAGATGCAGCTTGAAATAGAAGAGACTGCGCTTAAGAAAGAGGACGATAAGCTTTCTACTGAGCGTTTAGAGGCACTTCAGAAGGAACTTGCGGATGTCAAGGAACAGTTTTCGTCAAAAATGGCTCAGTGGGAGAATGAAAAAAATGCCGTCGACAAGCTTTCTAAGCTTCGTGCCCAAATAGAGGAAACAAAAAATCAGATTCAAATTGCACAGAGGAATTCTGATTATGAAAAGGCCGGCGAATTAAGCTACGGCACGCTTCCTAAGCTTAAGGCTGAGCTTGAGGCAGCTGAAAAGACAGTCGGTGAAAAGGAAATGAGTCTTGTTCACGAAAGTGTTGATGAAGACGAGATTGCAAAGATTATTTCAAGGTGGACAGGAATTCCTGTTTCAAAGCTTAGCGAAAGTGAGAGGTCAAAGACTTTACATCTTGATGATGAGCTTCATAAGAGAGTCATAGGACAGGATGAGGGCGTTACCAAGGTGACGGAAGCAATCATCCGTTCTAAGGCAGGAATAAAGGATCCGACTAAACCAATCGGGTCATTTCTCTTCCTTGGTCCTACAGGTGTAGGTAAGACAGAGCTTGCAAAGGCTTTGGCAGAGTGCCTTTTTGATGACGAAAAGAATATCGTAAGAATCGATATGTCCGAATATATGGAGAAATATTCCGTATCAAGATTGATTGGAGCGCCTCCGGGATATGTAGGATATGAAGAGGGTGGACAATTGACTGAAGCGGTCAGAAGAAAGCCTTACTCGGTTGTTTTGTTTGATGAGATTGAAAAAGCCCATCCGGATGTGTTCAATGTTCTTCTTCAGGTACTTGATGACGGACGAATCACGGATTCCCAGGGCAGAACGGTTGACTTTAAGAATACAATCCTCATTATGACAAGTAATATCGGCTCTCAGTACCTGCTTGATGGAATTGATGAAAGCGGAAACATCTCAAAAGAAGCTAAAGAGCTTGTAACAAATGAACTTAGGAACCATTTCAGACCTGAGTTCCTTAACAGGCTTGATGAACAGATTATGTTCAAGCCGCTTACTAAGGATAATATCGGTGGAATTATTGAGCTGCTTATAGTTGATGTCAATAAGAGACTTAAAGATAAAAAGATTTCCATAGCGCTTACCGATGCGGCAAGGTCTTACATTGTTGACAACGGATATGATCCGATTTATGGCGCAAGGCCGCTTAAGAGATTCGTTCAAAAGAACGTTGAAACGTTAGCCGGAAAGCTTATCCTGTCTGATGGAATAAGCGAGGGCGAGACGATTCTCATTGACTACGATGAAAATGGTCTTACGGCAAGAGCAGTGTAACTGCCGGGCACACAATTTGCATTATATGACGCCGACACACGAAATAACGTGTGCCGGCGTCTTTTTTTTTGTGTAAACATAAATAAAAATATGTTATTCTATAAGGTAGGTTATTTAAGGTGGAGACCAGAGAGTCTCTGTGATGAAGGTATGAAAATTGTAAAGGTTGACAAAAAGGGCAAGGAAAGCCTGTATACTACGATTTTGGTGATGACGATGATTCCGCTGCTTATATTCGGAGTTTTCGCCACAATTTTTATTTCGTTTCGAGTCGGGGAAACAAAAAAGGCTCAGACAGCTGAAAAACTTAAGGATATTGCGATTACGGTGGAAAATGCGTATGACGTCATGTATCCGGGAGATTATCAGGTGCTTAAGATGAAGAAGAGCACGACTTTATATAAAGGCGGGGAGTCGATTTCGGCAGATACGGCACTGATTGACAGGATTAAGTCAGAGTCGGACATTGATGTGTCTTTCTTCTTTGCGGATATCAGGCTTGCAACTACACTTACCGATGAGAACGGCGAAAGGCTTTATGAATCGGCTGCGGCAGATACGGTTGCGAATGATGTATTTATCGGACAAAAGGACATGTTTTACGATAATGTAACAATAGATGATGATCTGTTCTTTGCATATTACATGCCGATCTACAATAATGATGGGACATGCTTTGGCATGATCGGTGTTGCCACGCCTGTTGAGAGCTTTGACAAGGCGGCGCTAATATCGATACTGCAGACGGTTGTTATACTTGTGCTGTTTATGATTGTTACGGCAGTTATTATTATCCGTTCATCGTCTAAAATTATGATAGTTATCGTGAAGATCCTTGAGTTTTTAAGGGATCTTTCTAACGACAAGCTTGATGCAAGGCTTGAGGATATCGTTCTTAACAGAAAAGACGAGCTTGGCGAAATCGGACTTGCAAGCTCTAAGCTTCAGGTGTCGCTTAAGAAATTAATCGAAAGAGATGCACTAACAGGTCTTTTTAACAGACGCGCAGGAGAAAAGAAGCTTGATGGGCTTTTATCAGACGGAATCAGTCCTACAATCTCAATCGGTGATATAGATTTCTTCAAGAAATTCAATGATAACTTCGGGCATGAATGCGGCGATGTCGTGCTTAAGGAAGTAGCCAAGTGCCTTAACGATGCAATGAAGGGGCAGGGCTTCGCTGCAAGATGGGGCGGAGAAGAATTTTTGCTTGTTTTTGAAAAGCTTAATGAAAAGGACGCTGCCGCTTACATTGAAGGCATCCTTGATACGCTTAGAAATATGACGATAGAATACGATGGAAACACCCATTTTGTAACAATGACTTTTGGCGTTGCAGGAAGAAATGACAATGAAAAAATATCAGAACAGATACGTAGAGCAGACGCCATGCTTTATGAAGGCAAGGAGACAGGAAGAAATCGCGTAATTCATTGTATTTAAGACGCTTTTTTGATAGAATTATAGATTAGAAATTTATTAATGAGGTTGAAATGATGGGTAAGGAATTAGCAAAAACTTATGATCCTAAAGGGATGGAAGAAAGATTATATAAAATGTGGGAGGAAAAGAAGTACTTCCACGCAGAAGTTGACAGGTCTAAAAAGCCATTCACAATTGTGATGCCACCGCCTAACATTACAGGCCAGCTTCACATGGGACATGCCTTTGACAATACAATGCAGGATATCCTCATTCGTTTTAAGAGAATGCAGGGATACAACGCACTTTGGCAGCCGGGAACAGACCATGCCGCAATTGCTACGGAAGTTAAGGTTATCGAACACTTAAAGAGCCAGGGCATTGAAAAGGCTGACCTTGGAAGAGAGGGCTTCCTTGAGAAGTGCTGGGACTGGAGAAAAGAGTACGGCAACAGAATTATTTCACAGCTTAAAAAGCTTGGCTCATCAGCTGACTGGGACAGAGAAAGATTCACAATGGATCCGGGATGCTCTAAGGCAGTAGAAGAAGTTTTTATTAACTTATACAATAAGGGTTTAATCTATAAAGGAAACCGTATCATTAACTGGTGTCCTGTCTGTAAGACTTCGATTTCGGATGCTGAAGTTATTCATGAGAACCAGGCGGGCCATTTTTGGCACATGAAATACGAAATCGTTGGGGAGCCGGGAAGATATGTTGAATTTGCAACTACACGTCCTGAGACAATGCTTGGTGATACTGCAGTTGCCGTAAACCCTAACGATGACAGATACAAGGACATCATTGGCAAGAAGGTAATGCTTCCGTTTGTCAACAGAGAAATCCCTATTATAGCCGATGAATATGTTGATATGGAATTCGGTACAGGTGTTGTTAAGATTACACCTGCTCATGACCCTAACGACTTTGAGGTTGGTAAAAGACATGGACTTGAGGTAATTAATGTCCTTAACGATGACGCAACAATAAATTCAATTTGTCCGCAATTCGAAGGTATGGACAGATACGAGGCAAGAAAAATCATCGTTGAGAAGATGGATGAAATGGGACTTCTTGTTAAGATTGAAGACCATGAGCACAATGTCGGAACACACGACAGATGTAAGACTACAGTTGAACCGATGGTTAAGCCGCAGTGGTTCGTTGCCATGGAAGAGCTTGCGAAGCCTGCAATCAAGGCAATTAAGACAGGTGAGCTTAAGTTCGTTCCAAGGTCATTTGATAAGACATATTTACACTGGCTTGAGAATATCCGTGATTGGTGTATTTCAAGACAGTTATGGTGGGGACATAGAATCCCGGCATATTACTGCGATGATTGCGGCGAGATGGTAGTAAGCAGGGAGACAGTTCACACATGTCCTAAGTGTGGCGGCAAAATGCATCAGGACGAGGATACTCTTGATACATGGTTCTCATCTGCACTATGGCCTTTCTCTACACTTGGCTGGCCTGACAAAACTGAAGATCTTGATTATTTCTATCCTACAGACGTATTGGTTACAGGATATGACATCATTTTCTTCTGGGTAATCAGAATGGTATTCTCAGGATATGCCCACACAGGAAAATGTCCGTTTAATACAGTTCTCATCCACGGACTTATTAGAGATGACCAGGGACGTAAGATGAGTAAGTCGTTAGGAAACGGTATCGATCCGCTTGAAGTTATAGACAAGTACGGCGCCGATGCATTAAGACTTACAATTATTACAGGAAATGCTCCGGGTAATGACATGAGATTTTACTGGGACAGAGTTGAGAACAGCCGTAACTTTGCCAATAAAGTGTGGAATGCATCAAGATTCATCATGATGAATATGGAAGGCAAGGACATTGTTAAGCCTGATGAGAAGGACTTAGAGCCTGTTGACAAGTGGATTTTGTCAAAGCTTAACGATACTGTTAAGGAAGTTACAGCCAATATGGAAGCGTTTGAGCTTGGTATTGCGGTTTCTAAGATATTTGACTTTATCTGGGAAGAATTCTGTGACTGGTACATCGAGATGGTTAAGCCAAGACTTTACAATTCTGATGACGTAAAATCACAGAATGCAGCGCTTTATACTTTACGTGAGGTATTGATTGATGCGCTTAAGCTTCTTCATCCGTATATGCCGTTTATTACAGAGGAAATATTCTTAACAATTCAGTCAGAAGAAGAGTCAATTATGATCTCTTCATGGCCTGAGTATTCAGAAGAGAGAGCATATACAAAGGAAGAAAAGGAAGTTGAAATCATTAAAGAAGCTGTTCGTGGTATAAGAAATATCAGAACTGAGATGAACGTACCACATTCAAGAAAGGCTTTGGTATATGTTGTATCTGATAATGATGATATTGTAAGTGCATTTAATGATGGAAAGCTTTTCTTCACATCTCTTGCAATGGCATCAGAGGTTATTATTCAGGGTGATAAATCAGGTATTGCAGATGATGCGGTTTCTGTTGTTATTGCCAATGCGACAATTTATATGCCGTTTGCTGATCTTGTAGACATTGAGGCTGAAATTGCCCGTCTTACTAAGGAAGAAGAAAGACTTAATTCAGAAATTGCCCGCTGCAAGGGAATGCTTTCAAATGAGAAATTTATTTCCAAGGCACCTGAAGCTAAGGTTAATGCCGAGAAGGAAAAGCTTGCTAACTACGAGCAGATGCTTTCTCAGGTAAGCGAGAGACTTAATTCACTTAAATAATCAGATTTGTTGGAGATTCAATTTGGCAGGAAGATTTTCCGAAAAGTGCAAAGTGACAGTATCAGAAAACAGCATGAGCGCAACGCTGTTTATTGAACCGCCGGAGAATGGAATAGCATACTCCGTTGATGAACTGACGACTTTTATTAAGAATAAGGGAATATATGGTGGTGTAATTTATTCTGAGCTTGAAAGAATGAGTCAGAATAACATTTATTACAAGGATCATGAAATAGCTAAGGGAACATATCCTGTTGAAGGGTCTGATGGATATTATGAGCTGTTTTTTGATAATGAGAAGAACAGAAAACCTACGATAAGGTCTGACGGTTCTGTGGATTATCAGAGCATGAGCGAAATCCGATGTGTAAATTCAGGAGATAAGCTCATTAAGTACCATGCCGCAGTATCAGGTAAAAGTGGCGTTGACGTAAGAGGCAGGACGCTTAGGCCAAAGCTTTGTAAGGACATGCCTCCTCTTAAAGGAAACGGATGGGAATTCGATGATGAGACCGGTGAGTACAGGGCACTTAATGAAGGCCGCATCGAATATGACGGCAAAACTCTTAAGGTGTTAAACATTTACGAGCATAAGGGCGACCTTGACCTCGTAGTAGGAAGAATTGATTTCAGAGGCGACGTAGTAATTAAAGGAAACGTCCTTTCAGGAACGTTTATCAGAGCAACGAAATCGATAATTGTAGAAGGAAGTGTTGAAGCGGCAACTTTGATTGCAGGTGGAGACATTATTCTTAAGAAAGGAATGCAGGGCGGTAAAAAAGCCCGAATTTCGTGTGGCGGAGACCTGTACGCTAACTTCATCGAGTTTACCAAAATCGACGTGAAGGGCAAGGTCGAGGCAAATATTATTATGAACAGTCAGATAAGCTCCGGTACTGATGTTATCGTATCCGGAAGGAAGGGCGCAATTGTAGGTGGTGAGACATATGCAGTTGGGTCTGTTTCTACTATGTTTGTCGGCAATAATGCAGAACTTAAAACTGTTGTTGCAGTCGGAGTCACAAAAGAACTTTATGACAGGGTACGCGTACTAAATACTAAGAAAACAGGACTCCTTGGCAGCATAGATAAGACAAATAAAGAGATAATGAAGGTCGTTGATAACAGAATATACCGCTATTCTAAGGAAGTTCAGGCAGCAAAGCTTTCGCAGCTTAAAAGGCGACTTTCAAAGGATGAAAAGCTCGTTGCACACATTGACGCAGAAATTGAGAAGATAAATTATACGATGGCTGTGGGCAAAAGAGCGAAAATATCAGTTGGTGGGACAGTTTATGTCGGCTCAGAAATAATTGTAAATGATTCAATACTTAAGGCAAGTTCTGAATATAAACATTCAGAGTTTACTAAGGATGAATTAACGGATACGGTTGCAATTTTGCCGACTTCATAAGGATTTATAGGAACGAAATGATTAATTTTGATGAAGAAATAAAGAAATTTACACCTTCGCCTGAGATAGATCAGGTTGAGGATTGGGTTGTAAAAGAGTCAGGCTCGGATATGTCAGATACTCTTTTATCTCTTATTGAGCAGAACAAGCAGTTGGAGCTCAGACTTCGTTCCCAGGTACAGGTAGTACCTATTGATACTACGGGACAGTTTTAGTATGGAAAACGAAGGTTTATACACAAAAATAGTATATAGAAGTAACTATTTATATAATGAAGGACTTAAGAAAGCTAAGGTCAGGGATTTAAGCGGTGCCGTTATATGCTTAAGAGAGTCGCTTTCCCTTAACAGGAAAAATACAAATGCAAGAAACCTCTTAGGACTTGTGTATTTTGAGATGGGAGAAGTCGTACAAGCACTTGCGCAGTGGATAATAAGCAGAAACAACGACACCTCAAAGGATAATCCTGCGCTTTATTACATGGATAAGATTAAATCAAATCAGGGTAAGCTTGAGGCGATTGACCAGACACTGCATAAATATAATCAGGCTTTGCAGTATACATATCAGGGAAGCTATGATTTAGCGATAATCCAGCTTAAAAAGGTGCTTTCCATTAACGAGCGCTTAATTCCCGCATACCAGCTTCTTGCGCTTATTTACTTTCAGACTGAGGAGTATGAAAAGAGCAGACGTACTATAATAAGAGGTCTTAGAATCGACAGAAACAATACAAAACTCTTAGAATACTTAGCTGAGGTTGATGAGATTCTTGCACAGATTGACGCACAGTCGCAGGATGGCAAAAAGAAGAACGTAACAAAGCCCGGCAGAGAAGTAATGAGCTATGAAAGCGGAATGGATACAATCATTCAGCCTGTTCATGAAAAGGAACGTAGCGGATTTTCAAGCATTATTAATATAATATTAGGTATTATTGTTGGCGTTGCAGCATGTTATTTTTTGATTTTGCCTGCCAAAATCGAAAAAAAGACGACTGAGTTCGATGAAAAGTATATAGAGGTTTCAGACAAGCTTTCAGAAGAGCAGGCACTTCACAATCAGGACCTTGCTACGCTTGATGAGATAACAATTCAGAGAGATGAGCTTAAGAAGGAGCTTGCAAGAGCACTTGGAACGGACGGAAATCTTCGACCTGAGGATTATCTGATTAAAGCGGCAGCAGGACATATTGGAGGCTCTTTGTCATCAGAAGAGGTAATGGAGCTTCTTGAAAATATAAAGGTTGAAGATAAAAACGATAAGTCAGACGATTTCAAGACACTTTATGATTTGCTTATTGGAAATGCTTCTCCTGAGGTCATCAATTCATATGTTGAAGCAGCTAAAACTGCGATGAAGTCAAATGATTACGAAGAGGCAATTGCTCAGTATGAAAAAGCGTACGAGCTTGATGTATCAAATTCAGATATTTTGATGAGCCTTGCGCATGCATACAGACAGAACGGCAATATAGAAAAGGCTAACGAGCTTTACAGAAAGATAGTTTCAGATTTCCCTGACACCCAGAACGCACAGGATGCGCTTGAATATATTTCCGATGAAGAATAAATCAGGACTTACTAAAATAATAATAATCGCGCTCTTTCTTCTTGGCATATTTATTAAGCTTTATTATATAAATTATACCGAGACGTGGGAGAGACAGCACGATGTAATATCGTTTGGGGCTGATGAGGGACATGCGGCTTACATTGAATACATTCTTAACAATAAGTCGCTTCCTGATTTTGACCCAAGAGAAAAGTGGGGCTTTTTCCAGCCGCCGCTTCACCATATAATAAGTGCGTTTGTCATGGACGTTTCAATGAAGGCAGGCCTTGACATTAAGAGGTGTCAGGAGAACACACAGATTCCGACCTTAATATACATGATTTTGCTTTCTGTAATGTCTTTATACATTTTCGCAAAATTGCGAGGTTTACATAAAGACAAGATATTTAGTGATGGATGTCTTGTGATGCTTGCAATTGTTGCGCTTCACCCGATGTTTATCATAATGTCCGGAAGCATTAATAATGACGCGTTACAGCTTGTAATGTCATTATTTGCACTCATTGTGGCAGCAAAGTGGTATGAAAAGCCGGATATATTACGAACCGTATTTTTGGCTGTAATAATAGGACTTTCGATGCTTGCAAAGCTTACGGGCGGGTTGGTTGCCGTACCGATTGCGATAATTATGGCTATTAAGGTGTTCGGATTTGACGGCGGAATCAGGACTGATAAGCATACGAAGGTCGGATTAAGCGACCGCCTGAGGTTCTTTTTCAGGAAATATTTTGCAAAAATGCTGATATTTGCGGCTATTGTTTTCCCGCTTGGGCTTTCCTTCAGCATAAGGAACAAATTAAAATGGGACGTGCCGTTTAACTATATCCCGCCGGTTGGCGAGAATTTTCCTGAGTCGGTTACGATGAAGAACAGGCTTCTTGACATCGGTACTGACAGCGTTTATACGAAGATGATTGCAAGGGGTGATGCATTTGATGAATACAACGTATTCCTTGCACTTATTAAGACGTCGCTTTTTGGAGAATACAGCTTTAGCGATGTATCAAGGTGGATGAACCCGCTAACGATTATATTATTTGTCAGTGCGGTTTTAGTTATAGTATTTGCGCTTTTTGCTACATTTAAGGTGGCTTTTTCAAAAAAAATCAAGCTTGCGTTAGTGTGGAAGGTACTTTTGCTTTTTACATACGTGACATATTTAGCGGCATACTTTTATTTCGCACTTTCAAGCAGCAATTTCAGTGCTCAGGATTTCAGATATGCCGGGATATGCATAGTTTGTGAAGGTATATTTGCCGGGGTGTATGTAGATTCAATTAAGGATAAGCGTGCATTGATGATAATTAAAGTGGTGGCAATTACGTTCGCGGCCGGCTCTTTTTTAACATATGCACTGCTTGGATTTAAGGCAGGGTGAAATTAATAGTTCACGAAGATATGCATTGATTGACTGTGGCAGAATACGGGATTTTATTCATAATGTAAATTATTTCGCAATCTAAATTACTGAAAAGCTGATTTATGGGATTGGGAAAAATAAATAGAAAGTTTAGAGAGAAGAAGAATGGGCGAAGAAAACATGAATGTAAATGAGGCTTCTTTAGAAAAGGAAGTCGTATCAAGAAACTTTATCGAGATGATTATCGATAAGGACTTAGAGGAAGGAAAGTACGAAGAGATATGCACAAGATTTCCGCCTGAGCCAAACGGATATCTTCATATTGGTCATGCAAAGTCAATACTTTTAAACTACGGCCTTGCGAAGCAGTACAACGGTAAGTTTAATCTGCGTTTTGATGACACGAACCCTACAAAGGAGCGAATTGAATTTGTCGATTCAATAAAAGCAGATGTTGAATGGTTAGGCGCTGACTTTGAGGACAGGCTTTTTTACGCATCAAACTACTTCGATAAGATATATGAATCGGCAGTAAAGCTTATTAAAGACGGAAAGGCGTATGTGTGCGACTTAACGGCTGATGAGATTAAGGAGTACAGAGGAACATTTGAGATTCCGGGAAAAGAGAGCCCTTACAGGAACCGTTCTATTGAGGAAAACCTTAAGCTTTTTACCGAAATGAAGGACGGAAAATACGGTGATGGTGAGAAGGTTCTTCGTGCTAAAATCGACATGGCTTCGCCTAACATCAACATGCGAGATCCTGTAATTTACAGAGTTGCACATATGAATCACCATAACACGGGTGATAAGTGGTGCATTTATCCGATGTATGATTTTGCTCACCCTTTAGAGGATGCATTTGAAGGAATTACACATTCGATTTGTACGCTTGAGTTTGAAGACCACAGACCGCTTTACGACTGGGTTGTTGAAAATGTCGGTTTTGAGCATCCGCCAAAACAGATTGAGTTTGCCAAACTCTATCTTACAAATGTTGTGACAGGTAAGAGATATATTAAAAAGCTTGTTGAAGAAGGAATCGTTGACGGATGGGACGATCCGAGACTTGTGAGCATTGCGGCATTAAGAAGAAGAGGGTTTACTCCTGAATCAATTAAAATGTTTGTTGAGCTCTGCGGCGTTTCAAAGGCTAACTCTTCAGTTGATTATCAGATGCTTGAGTATTGCATCAGAGAGGATTTAAAGCTTAAAAAGCCTCGAGTTATGGTGTGCCTTGACCCGATTAAGGTTGTGGTTGATAACTATCCTGAAGATAAGGTTGAGTGGTTCGATGTTCCGAATAACCTTGAAAATGAATCACTTTCTACAAGAAAGGTTCCATTCTGCAGAGAACTTTATATCGACAGGGAAGACTTTATGGAGGAACCGCCGAAGAAATATTACAGATTATATCCGGGAAATGAAGTTCGATTTATGAATGCATATTTCTTAACATGTACGGGAGTTGATAAAGACGAGAACGGTAATATTACTCTTATCCACTGTACATATGATCCTGAGACAAGAAACGGTAATTGCGAGACAAGGAAGGTCAAAGGAACAATACACTGGGTTTCAAGAAGACATGCAATTGATGCAACAGTAAGACTTTATGAAAATCTTATTGACGAGGAGAAGGGTGTATACAATGAAGACGGTTCGTTAAATCTTAACCCTAATTCGTTAACAGTACTTAAAAACTGTAAGCTTGAGCCTTCACTTAAGGATGCTAAGGCATTTGACAGTTTCCAGTTCGTAAGACAGGGATTCTTCAATGTAGATTATAAAGACACAAAAGACGGCGAGCTTGTATTTAACCGAATTGTATCGCTTAAGAGTTCGTTTAAGCTTAATAAATAATGAGTTAAAATTAGGAGAAAAATATGGGCATCTTAGACGGATTGGCGAGCATGGGACTTGGAAAACTTGAGGGGGCTGACCTTTACGCAAAGGAAGAAAAGAAAGTAAAAAAAGATTCCGCTGAGTCAACTCAGAAAAAGGAGATTAGTGAAAAGGATTTCATTTTCGAAAAATCCTATGAATGTCCGGTATGCTATAAGGCATTCAAGGAAAGCAAGGTCAAGTCATCAAGAGCAAGACTTATTAAGCAGGACAGAGATTTACGAAATGTTTATCAGGGTATTGATGTTAACAAATATGAGGTTACTTCATGTCCGCACTGCGGATACAGCGCGCTTGATAAATACTTCACGGGAATTGCCGCACCACAGGCAAAGCTTATAAAGGAAAATATTTCTAAAACCTTTACCAGGTTTTCAAGACATACAATAGTTACATATGATGAAGCACTTGAAAGATATAAGCTTTCACTTGCTAACAGCATAGTTAAGAAGGCAAAAGACTCAGAGAAAGCGTATACATGCCTTAAAATGGCCTGGACTGTCAGAGGCTATATGGAGAATTATGACAGAGCTGCTGATGACTATGATGAAAAGATGGAAGAACTTAAGCTTAATGAAGAAGAGCTTATCTTAAACGCTTTGGAAGGCTTTATCTCTGCCAGAGCAACCGAATCAATGCCTATAGCCGGCATGGACCAGATTACTCTTGATTATCTTCTTTCGGTTCTTTGCCTTAAACTTAACAGACTTGATGAATCCGCAAGATTTATTGTAAATGTTCTTCAGTCAAGAAATGCGAGCACACGAATTAAGAATAATGCACTTGATATTAAAGCTGAAATTTTAGAAAGAAAAAAGAATGAAAACTAGAATAAAGCGACTTTTATGGCTTCCGGTAATATTATTACTGGAAGTTTTTCTCCTTTCAGGATGTGATAAAGACAAAACGAAAATTGTTTTCACAACCGGATTTGAAGAGGATGTCGTATTTAAAATTGAAGACATTTCATGCACAAAGTCAGAAATCATGATATATCTTGTTAATACCGAGAACATATATGATGAGGTGTTTGGCGAGAAAATCTGGAAGGTCCCATACGATGGTAAGGATGTGGAAAGCCGATATAAGGAGACGATTTTAGCAAGGATATCACAGATTAAGGCGATGAACCTTTATGCAAAAGAAATAGGGGTGAACCTTAATGATGAGGAGAAGAAAAACATCAGTATGGCGGCAAATGAGTACTTTTCCTCGTTAAGTAATGAAGAAAAGCAGCTGTTTAACGTAAGTGAAGAACTGTTATATAATATGTATGCGGAATTTGCTGTTGCCAATAAGGTTTATGAGGAAGTGACTAAAGGAGTCAATCCGGAAATAAGCGATGACGAGGCAAGAACGGTTACTATCAGGTCGATACTGATTAAGACATATAATATTGATGAAAACGGCAACAAAATACAGTACAGCCAGCAGATGAAGGCAGACGCAATGAAAAGGGCTTATGAAATTCTTGGAAAAATCAAGGCCGGCGAGGAATTTGAAATACTGGAGGCTGACTATAATGAAGATGAGAAATCATCATACAGCTTTGCAAGAGGTGTAATGCCTAAGGTAATAGAAGACGCTGCATTTAATCTTGATGAGGGAGAAGTCAGCGATGTTATCGAATCGGAATACGGTTATCACATTATTAAGGTAATCAGCAATTTCGATGAAGAGCAGACTGATATAAACAAGCAGTTAATTGTAAGTAAGCGAAAAGAAGAGGCATTCGTTGAAACATATGATAATTATATTAAGACGCTCACCTCAAGCATAAATATGGATTTATGGAATTCCATCAGTTATGAAAGAAGTGAAGGAGTAAGTACAACGACGTTTTTTGATGTGTATGATAAGTATTTTAAGTGAGGTGTGAATTCAAGGGGTTCAGCAGGCTGATATTTAAAGAGGTATAAGGTACCACGGTCTGCAGAAAATTGTGCTTGTATATATGATTGTACGAAAGTTTCGTAAAAGTGTCGAAAAAGGAAAATTGCACAAAATTCAGGTTTAAATATTGCACACATTTTTTGCGAAAAGTAAAATATTTTAGTTGAAAATATACAATATTTTATGGTATATTGTAATGCGAAAACGTTTACGTTAAACGTTTTCGCATTATTAGTTTTATTATAAGGCAGATTTTAACATGGTAACAATTAGAGACATCGCAGAACGTTACGGCGTTTCTGTTGCTACGGTATCAAAGGCACTGAATAACCAGAAAGATATCGGTGCGAAAACAAAAGAAGAAATACGTAAGCTTGCTAAGGAAATGGGTTATGCTCCAAATGCCGCTGCTAAGGAACTTAAGACCAACAAAACTCATAACTTGGGAGTTCTCTTTGTCGACGAAGGACATAGCGGCCTTACGCACGACTATTTTAACCATGTTCTTGACAGCTTTAAAAACACAGCAGAGCTTAAAGGCTATAATATGACTTTTATCAACTGCTGTAAGGAAAGTGAAAACAGATACACATACCTTGAACAGGCAAGATCAAGAGGTTTTGACGGAATTGTAATCGCATGTGTTGACTATAATGATCCCGAAGTTGTTGAACTTATGAAGAGCGACATCCCGGTAGTTACAATTGACTATGTGTTCAATGAAAAGATAAATGTAATTTCAGATAATAACAGCGGTATGAGAGACCTTGTTAAATACGTATACAGCAAGGGACACAGAAAAATCGCATACATCCACGGAGAAGGGACAATAGTAACCCGCGGAAGACTAACTTCATTCCGTAAGACATGCGAAGAACTTGGGATAAGCGTACCAAAGGAGTATATTAAAGCATCAAGCTTTAGAGATGTTGAGGGTGCTTACAAGGAAACTCTTGAACTTCTAAATCTTAAGGACCCACCGACCTGCATTTTATACCCTGATGATTTTTCATCATTTGGCGGAATTAATGCAATTTATGAAAAAGGACTTAAGATACCTGAAGATATATCGGTTGCAGGGTATGACGGAATCGCACTTGCAAAGTGCTTCAGACCGCAGATTACAACAATTGTTCAGGATACTAAGAAAATCGGTGAACAGGCAGCCAAGAAACTTATCAGTCAGATAGAAAAACCGGAGACAACACTCATTGAAATGGTCATTGTTCCGGGTAAGGTTTTCGAGGGAAGCTCCGTCGCAGAGGCATAGATTTTCATAAAAATTCTGCATATACAATCGTATATGCAGAATTTTTTAATGTTTACGTTATGAGATTGTAGCTCCGAAAGGCATAAGCGAGAGCTTAGCAATCTTGAAAAACTGCTTACCGAAAGGAATACCGATTATCGTAATGCAAAGGATACATCCCCATATTGCGTTACCGATTGCCATCGGGATTCCCGTAACAATAAGCCAGATGATGTTGGCAATAAGGCTTACTGTGCCGCCACCGTAGCTTACTTCCTTACCAAATGGGAAGAATGCAAGTCCTGCGAACTTAAAGCACTGCGCTCCGATAGGTATGCCAACAATTGTAATTGACCATAGAATTCCATATAGAACCCATATAATCCCGGATACAAATCCGCCAAAAATAAACCATAAAATATTTCCTAATATTGTCATTCTGTTTCATCCTCTTGTTCAAGCTGTTTACGTTTCTTTTTGTACAATTTTGTACACACTTCAAGCATAGCAAATGTAAGAATGAAAGTAAATATCCCGGTGAAAATGCCGGCTGCAAATGAGCCAAGTAGGTGATCGCTATATCTTTTATAAATTACAAAAAATTCAAAAACGACTACAAATCCGCCGGCCACAAGTGAAAAGATTAAATTGGTAGTAGTGTTGGCTTTAAACTTTCTGTCCCAGATTCCGTTCTTAATGCTTGCAACGGTTAAATACAGTGCAAGGCACATAAATATAATCCACTCACCGGCCAGTATTCTGATTTCGCCAAATCCATAAATAAGCGACTCGATTGTCATTGCAATAAAAAGTCCCCAAAATGCGAACCAGCAGCCGTTGTGCTCAATTTTTAACATTACCTGCTCCTGATGTTCATCAAGGTTTGAATTCTTATTTTTAAACAAAAAATCAATTATTTTTCTCATCGTTTTCTTCCTCCCAGAATAAATCATCTAATTTACAGTCAAGTGCCTTGCAAATTGCAATGCACAGCTTGATTGACGGGTTAAAATCACCCGATTCAATAAGACCGATTGTTTGTCTTGTGACACCTGCTTTATTGGCAAGTTCGCTTTGAGACATCTCAAGTTCAATCCTCCTGAATTTTAATTTCAAATTTCTCATAGTGTATCCTCGCTTTGTTAGCCAGCCGGTTAATACTTATTAATTTACGATAACATATTATAACTATTTTAAACATTTGTCAACTATATTTTGCATTTGTCATATTGTGCGATGACCGGCGGAGTAAATATTGCAATTTCGGGCAAAACAAACTAGAATATAATTTATCTTTATTAATAGGAGGTAGATATGGGTAAGTTTGGTAAATTATTGACAGTAACAGCAATTGCTGCAGCTACAGGCGCAGGCGTATATTATTATCTTAATAAATCTCAGATTGACGCAGCTAAGAAGGATGATGGAACCGACGATGGAATTTCGGGAACAGGTACTACAGCGCAGGATTCCGTAGCTGATTTCTTCAGAGAGAAAAAAGAAGCAATTATGAGCAGCCGCGAGTATGTATCTTTAAAGGAAGGTGCAAATAATGCAAAGGATGTACTTGTGAAGACTGTTTCAGAAGCTGCCGAGAAGATTAAAGAGAAGGCTAAAGAAGCTAAGGACGGAGTCGGAGTAGTAGATTCAGAGGATAAGGAAAAGGCTGAAGAATTCGCTTTCGAAGAGTTTGATGAGGAAATCGCGGCAGATGTTGATTCCAAGACACCTGATACAGAAGCTGCACAGGAAGAACAGGAATAATATTAACACTAACCGAACAATTATTAGCACTCATTTTAAATGAGTGCTAATTTTTTATTGACTTTAAGCTCATACCGATTTACAATGTTATACATGTTGATTAAGGAACATTCTTAGTTCCTATTACTTGTCACTTTAATCCTAGGCAAAGCGACACATATATAGTAGTGACAATTATATATTGTAGTGGAGGTAGTAATAATTATGGCTAAAAAAGGAAGTCTTTCAATTAATTCCGAGAATATTTTCCCGGTCATTAAAAAGTGGCTCTACTCTGACCACGACATTTTTGTAAGAGAACTTATTTCTAACGGATGTGATGCTGTCACAAAGCTTAAAAAGCTTGATATGATGGGCGAATACTCATATCCTGATGGTTTTGAAAACAAAATTAGAGTAATTGCAAGTCCTGAGAAGAAGACACTTAAATTTATCGATACAGGTCTTGGAATGGATGCAGATGAAGTTGAAGAGTACATCACACAGATTGCATTTTCAGGTGCAACGGATTTCTTAGAGAAGTATAAGGATAAGACAAACGACGATCAGATCATCGGACACTTTGGACTTGGTTTCTATTCAGCTTTTATGGTTGCAGATGAAGTACACATCGACTCTTTGTCTTATAAGAAGGACGCAAAGCCTGTTCACTGGGAATGTGATGGCGGAACTGAATACTCAATGGATGAGGGCGATAAAAAGGAAGTCGGAACTGAGATTACACTTTTCTTAAATGAAGACTCACTTGAATTTGCAAATGAGTACCGTATAAGAGAAGTAATCAAGAAGTACTGCTCATTTATGCCGGTTAACATCTATCTTGAGAAGGATGGTGCTGAGCCTGAGTATGAGACAATAAATGTAGAAGATAAGACAGATAAGGATGTAGTAATTGAAGAAATCCACGAGGATGCCAAGCTTGACAATGACGGTAAGGAAATCACACCTGCCAAGGATAAGCTTAAAATTTTAAAGAGACCGGTTGCACTTAACGAAACACAGCCGCTTTGGTGCAAGCATCCTAATGACTGTACTAAGGAAGAGTACCTTGATTTCTACAGAAAAGTATTTATGGATTACAAGGAGCCACTTTTCTGGATTCACCTTAACATGGACTATCCGTTTAACTTAAAGGGTATTCTTTACTTCCCTAAGATTAACATGGAATATGAGTCAATTGAGGGCGTAATCAAGCTTTACAACAACCAGGTATTCGTAGCAGACAACATCAAGGAAGTAATTCCTGAGTTCTTAATGCTTCTTAAGGGCGTTATCGACTGTCCGGATTTACCGCTTAACGTATCACGTTCGGCACTCCAGAATGACGGATTTGTCAAGAAAATCTCAGATTACATTTCCAAGAAGGTTGCCGACAAGCTTGCCGGAATGTGTAAGACTGAAAAAGAAGAATACGAAAAATACTGGGATGACATCTCACCATTCATCAAGTTCGGCTGCTTAAAGGACGACAAATTCTGCGAGAAGATGACTGATTACATCTTATTTAAGAATCTTGACGGTAAGTACTTAACACTTCCTGAGTGTCTTGAGGTTAAGCCAATCGATACAGATGAGAATGCAACAGATGAAAATGGCGAAAAGGTTGAAGCAGAGGTTGTCGATGAAAACGGCAATGCGGTTGAGACTGATCCGGTCAATGATGCAGAAGACGGCGAAAAAGAACCACGTAAGGTTATTTACTATGTTACTGATGAACAGCAGCAGAGCCAGTACATCAATATGTTTAAGAAGCAGAAGATGGATGCGGTAATTCTTACCCACAACATCGACCAGCCTTTTGTACAGCAGCTTGAATCCAAGAACGAGGATATCAAATTCGCAAGAATTGATGCGGACTTAACAGATGCTTTCAAGTCAAAGGTATCTAAGAAAGACCAGAAAGCAATGGAAGAACTTCAGGGCGAGCTCGAAAAACTCTTTAGAAAAGTTCTTAAAAATGATAAGCTTACTGTAAAGGTTGAAAAGCTTAAAAATAAAGACACATCTTCAATGATTACGGTTTCGGAAGAAAGCCGCCGTATGCAGGATATGATGAAGATGTATTCAATGTCTGGAATGGATATGGGAATGTTTGGCAGCGAGGGTGTTACACTTGTTCTTAACTCTCAGAATGAGCTCGTTAAGTACATTTCAGAGCATATGGATTCTGCCAACGCTAAAATGTTTGCAGAGCAGCTTTATGACCTTGCATTAATTGCCAATAAGCCATTGTCACCGGAAGAAATGACAAAGTTCGTGGCAAGATCCAATAAGATTATGTTAGAGCTTTCTAAGAAATAATCATATGAATAAAATCGTCTATTTACAGACAAATGAAAAAATAGCAGCTTCATTTCAGGAAGAGTTTTTGAAACAGGAAATTGAAATGCTGATTGTTAAGTCAGGAGAAGAAGCACTTGAAATAATCTCTAAGGAGAAGGTGCTTCTTCTTTTGCTTGACATTAATATACCGGACATGCGTTTTAGAAAGCTTGTCGACAGAATAAGGGCGATATCTCCGCAGATTATCATTAATGTATGCGTCGACGTTGTAGACCCGCTTATGATTACGAAGCTTTCAAACAGACACCGGGTCCATAAAATCTATGTAGCTCCGTGGGATGTTAATGAAATTATTGAGGAAGTAAAAGAGTCAATTGAGATTGCAATCATCAATGAACAGATTAACATCAGAGAAGAGCAGATAAGCTCCGAAACGAATGAGCTTAAAAATACGGTAGAATCACTTAAAAACACGCTTAAAAAGCAGCAGAGCAGCTATTCGAAATTCATTAAGCTTACGGATTGCTTTGTAAAAGCACTTGCAGAACGAGACGAAGAACCTGATAAAGAAAAGCTTGAATTTATTAAAGATATTTACGTAACGATTCTTAAGATGCAAACAACAGGCTCTTTTGATATTGATAAATTCGAGGATAATATCCGAAAAGACATTGAGGAGCTTAAAGCACTTGCAGACGGCATAAGCACCTCGGTCATTGAAAGCTGCCTTTTTGCCGGTCAGTCGCGCGTGTATGCGCAGAATATCAGATTTACGATTTATATGATTGCAAGGCTTTATGCACAGTTTTACAGTGACTTTTTCATAAATGTGTCCTCACATTTTATTACGACTAAGGAAGCGGAGTTTGTTATTGAAATTGAGACTTTAGGCAGCATCAGTTCAAAAGACGGTGATATGTTTAAGGAATATTATGAGTATGTCAATGGCATAATTAAAGAGTTAAGCTCAGACGTTCGCACAAGAAATGAAGGCAAAATTACAACATTTTACTGTAATTTCCTCGTTGCAAAAGATGCAAGATAAAATGCAAATTGTTCTTAATCCTTAGGATATACTAAAACGTCTTTATCAGCATCAGCGAACATGCATTTTTCGATTATTTTTATTAAGGCCCTGCCGGAGGTTAATTCGGTAAGGTCTTTTTTAATTGCTTCAAAGCTGTCAGACTCCACGACTATATTAAATGAAACACAAGCACCGTAATCGGACGAAAGGACACGTATGTCTTTATTCGAAAAATGATACTGAAGCTTTCCTACATCAGTATAATCGCATGAAACACTAAATTTAATTCCTTCTTTTTTCTCAATAATAACACTGTTATTTAATGCGCCTTTAGTTGCACCCTGATATGCTCTTACAAGTCCGCCGGTTCCAAGAAGGGTTCCGCCAAAGTATCTTGTTACAACACATACTGCATTTGTAACGCCTTCTGCGGTCAGCACTTCAAGAATAGGACGTCCTGCAGTACCTGATGGCTCGCCGTCATCGGAGCTTCTTACAATCTCACTGTTATCACCTATTACAAAAGCGTAGCAGTTATGTCTTGCATCATAATACTGCTTTTTCATCGTCTGTATAAAATTTGTCGCCTCATCTTCAGTAGTGATAGGCTCAATGTGAGCGATAAATCTTGACTTTTTCTCTTCTAATTCAAAGGAACCGCCGGAGTAAATACTTTTAGGCATTATGCTTACCTCGTTGTGCATTTCTTATGATTTATTGTAACAAAAACTTGTGACATTTTGCCAGTAATTTGCTATAATTATTAAATTAGGTTTACTGTGGATGACTATATTTTTTTATATAAAAGGCATTGATTTATGAATTATTTTAGCAAACATTCAATTAGAAAACGATATCGTTCGGTGGGTTCTTTCACGACTAAGGTCGGAAAACTTTTCGGAGTTTCATTTTTTGAGCTTTTAGTGTTCTTTGTATGCCTTGCAGGAATATGCGGAGCATGTGCGGGAACCGGTGTGTTTATGGGCGTTATTGCAACGGCACCTGACATCTCTAACGTTGATGTTACACCTGCCGGCTATTCGACGACAGTTTATGACAGAGAGGGCAACCAGATAACGAAGCTTGTTGCTGAGAACTCTAACCGTGTGTATGTTACGCTCGATAAAATACCTTTGCATATGCAGCATGCGTTTATCGCGATTGAGGATGAGCGATTTTATGACCATAACGGTATTGATATCCAGGGTATCATGAGAGCCGGAATTAAAGCACTTACAAGCGGAGATTTATCACAGGGTGCATCGACAATTACACAGCAGCTTCTTAAGAATAACGTGTTCATCACGTGGACGGAGGAATCATCGGTACTTGATAAATTCAAGAGAAAATTCCAGGAGCAGTATTGCGCTGTCCAGCTTGAGAAAACACTTGATAAGGACAAAATACTTGAGAACTATTTAAATACTATCAACTTAGGACAGGGAACACTCGGTGTTCAGGCAGCATCTTTAAGATATTTCGGTAAGCCGTGTTCTGACCTTAATATTTCAGAGAGTGCGGTTATTGCATGTATTACGCAGAACCCTTCCAAGTGGAACCCGATTTCACATCCTGAGAATAACGCGATCAGACGTGAGGAAGTTCTTAAGAAGATGAACCAGCAGGGGTATATCTCTGATGCAGAGTATCAGGAAGCATTGGCAGATCCTGTGTATGAAAGAATTCAGAAGGTCGATGAACAGACCGAGAAGAATACGATTTATTCATACTTTGTTGATGAACTTGTAGACCAGATTATGAAGGATATGCAAGAACAGCTTGGATATTCTCCGACACAGGCCTACAACACTTTATACAGTGGAGGTCTTCAGATTTTTACTACTCAGGATCCTAAAATCCAGAAAATCTGTGATGAGGAAGTTGAAAACCCTGAGCATTATCCTGAAAACGTAAAATGGTACTTAAAGTATCAGGTGACATTTGAAGATGAGAAGGGCGAAACACAGAACTTCTCAACCCAGAACTTCGAAAGCTACTTTAAAGAGAACAGATCAAGCAAGTTTAATTCGATTTATGGCAGCAAAGAAGAAGCAATGGAAGACATTGAAACTTATAAAAATGCAGTTAAGGGTCCGGGATGGGAGTTTGTTGCAGAAAATATTTCATTAACTCCTCAGCCTCAGTCTTCTGTATCAATAATAGATCCGTCAAATGGTGATGTACTTGCGATAGTCGGCGGAAGAGGTACAAAGGAAGCTTCGCTTACTCTTAACAGAGCATCAGATACAAAGCGTCAACCGGGTTCATGCTTTAAAGTGCTTGCGGCATACGCGCCTGCACTTGAGACAGGGCAGTACACACTTGCCTCAACGCAGCTTGATGCCCCATACAATTATGCTAACGGTCGTCCCGTTAAAAACTGGTACGGCGACGCGTACAGAGGTATTTGTACATACAGATACGGAATTGAACAGTCTCTTAACATCGTAACTGTTAAGGCACTTACGGATATTACGCCAAGAGTCGGCTTTGATATGCTTCTTAACATGGGCTTTACTACTCTTGTAGAAAAGAGAACAGAGTGGGACGGAAGTGTTTCTTCTGATATTACACAGTCATTAGCACTTGGCGGACTTACGGATGGTGTTACAAATATTGAGTTAACGGCTGCATTTGCAGGTATCCAGAACGGCGGCGTATACAACAAGCCTCGTTTCTATACTACAATTGTTGACCATGACGGACAGACACTTATTGACAATACCGTTAAGTCAAGACAGTTTATGAAAGCATCAAATGCTTACTGCCTTACATCGGCAATGCAGGACGTAGTTACAAAAGGTACAGGTGCTAAGGTTAATTTCGGCAATATGGCGATTGCCGGTAAGACAGGTACAACAACGAGTAATGTTGATGTATGGTTCTCAGGATATACACCATATTATGCATGCTCAACATGGGCAGGATATGATAATAACGTCCACATGGTTTCAGGAGAGACTAATACAGCCAAGTATCTTTGGAAAGCAATTATGGGACGTATCCATGAAAACCTTGAATACAAGGATTTCATAAGACCTGAAGGAGTAGTTTCAGCAACAGTATGTGCCATCACCGGAAAAGCACCAAATGTTTTCTGTACGCAGACAAGAACAGAAATTATGGACAAGGATTCAGTACCTACTGATCTTTGTCCCGGACATGACATATTACTTGAGGGAATGATTAATGGTGAAGCAGTGGCAGGAAATCTTGTACTTGGTCAGATGTGTTCAGAGACCGGTAAAATGGCAACTGCCACATGCCCGTATCTTACAACAGGAATGGTTAACCCGTTTGGCGGATACTGTATACACAGTTATCAGGATGGAAATCCGATGTTTTCATCAGAGGATGTTACGGATCAGACAGAAAATGCTGAACAGTACAAGCAGGCGGCACAGGCACAGGCGGCACTTGCGGCAGAAGCACAAGCAGCAGCGGCAGCAGGGCAGACACTTAATGCTTTGGGACTTGGCGGCAATGATACGGCACCGCAGATTGATCCGAATCTGTTAAATGCCGCAAATCAGATTATGGGCCAGTAAGTAATCATGGTTCTATTTGAAAGGGGGTCATTATGACAACAGAAGAAGTACTATCATTAATACAGGAAAAACAGTATAGTGCGGTACGAACTGAACTTTCGGAATGGAACGAAGCAGATATAGCGCAAATTCTCGAGGAAATCGAGGATGTGCAGCAGCAGGTTAAGGTATTCAGAATCCTTCCTAAATCAATTGCAGCTGATGTTTTTGCATATCTTCCTATCGAAGTTGAGCAGAGCATCATTACATCTATTACGGATAAGGAAGCAACGAACATCATTGATAACCTTATGGCCGATGATGCTGCCGACCTTATGGAAGAAATGCCTGCTGGAGTAGTTAAAAAGCTTCTTGCCAATGTTTCATCTGAGCAGAGACGTGATATCAATCACCTGTTAAGATACCCTGACGATTCGGCAGGTTCAATCATGACAGTCGAATTTGTGGATTTGAAAGCATCTCTCACTGTCGGACAGGCAATCGAGAGAATCAGGAGAACAGGTGTCGACAAAGAAACAATCAATATTGCATATGTTCTTGATAAGGAGCGTCACCTTATCGGTACGGTTGCACTAAGGTATCTTCTTCTTCATAACGAAGATGAGATTATCGGAGATTTCATGAATGACAACATCATAAGCGTTAACACTCTTACCGACCAGGAAGAAGTTGCGAAGCTTATGTCAAAATACGACTTTACGACCATGCCTGTTGTAGACAACGAAGACAGACTTGTAGGAATCGTAACTGTCGATGATATTATCGATATCATGACAGAAGAGGCTACAGAGGATATCGAAAAGATGGCCGCTATCGTGCCTACCGATAAGCCTTACTCAAGAACTACTGTTTTTGAGACGTGGAAAAAACGTATTCCGTGGCTTTTACTTCTCATGATTTCGGCTACGGTTACAGGCAAAATCATTACGCATTATGAGAATGCACTCGGCACATATGTTGTGCTGACAAGTTTTATTCCAATGCTTATGGATACAGGCGGTAATGCGGGCGGACAGGCTTCGGTTACAATTATCCGTGGACTTTCGCTTAATGAAATCGAATTTTCCGATATATTTAAGGTAATCTGGAAGGAAATAAGAGTTGCAGTGCTTTGCGGTATTACTCTTGCAGCTGCGAACTTTGTAAAGATTATGATTATTGATAACGTTGGAATTACAGTAGCGCTTATTGTGTGTCTCACACTTGTAGTTTCGGTCATTTTTGCAAAAGTTGTCGGATGTTCGCTTCCTATGTTCGCACAGAAACTTGGATTTGATCCTGCTGTAATGGCGTCCCCATTCATAACGACAATTGTCGACGCCCTTTCACTTATGATTTATTTTGCAATTGCAACAAAGCTTCTTAATATATAGGAGGATTTTAGTATGAATATCGAAAACAGAATTAAAGAACTTGGGATTGAACTTCCTGTAGCAGCTTCACCGCAGGCAATGTATGTGCCTACTAAGCAGACGGGAAATCTTGTATTTGTATCGGGACAGATTCCTGTTAAGGAAGGCGTTATGCAATACACGGGCAAGGCCGGAGAAGAGAGAACACTTGAAGAAGCCAAGGAGGCAGCAAGACTTTGCGCAATTAATGTAGTAAGCGCATTAAAAGCCCACCTTAAAGACCTTGATAAGGTTAAGTCGATAGTGAAAATCACTTGCTTTGTTGCGTCAAAGACAGGATTTGACAAACAGCATTTAGTTGCTAATGGCGCATCAGAGCTTTTATTTGATATTTTTGGCGAAGCCGGAAGACATACAAGGTCGGCTGTTTCGGTCAATCAGCTTCCGCTTGATGCTACTGTTGAAGTTGAAGCAATCGTAGAGGCAGAATGAAAAGTGCCATAAGCGATTGAGATTATTACCCTGATTTGTTACAATAAATTAATTAAAGGAGTTTACAATGGGTGATTCGTACATAGAAGTTCTTATTGAAAGAGATAGAAACAAGACTTATTTTTTAGAGAAGATAGTTTCGTATGTATTGGCAATAATGTTGTTTTTCCTGACATTTATCACAGGAAGCACGCTTTTTCTTATCGGGGGAACCCTGCTAGGTATTGTTGGTATATTTGTAATACCGAATCCTGATTATGAATTTGAATATCTTCTTCTTAATAAGGAATTGTCTGTAGATAAAATCATTGCAAAAAGCAAGAGAAAATCACTTGCTTCATATGACTTAAATAAAATGGAAATCATGTGTCCGCTTAATTCACATGAGCTTGACCGCTATAGAAACAACAATACAAAGGTTAAAAACTTTAGCTCCGATAAGGAAGGTATAACTCCTTACGTTATCGTATATCATGGCGAGAACGGTGATGAGCTTGTATATGTTGAGCCGGATGAGAGATTTATTTCAGCGGTAAAGAACTTATTTCCTAGAAAAGTACTTGAATATTAATTAGAGAAAAGGAGAAATATTATGGGTCAGATCATTTCTGAAGGCATTACCTTTGATGATGTACTTCTCGTACCGGGCTACTCTGATGTAGTCGGTAATCAGGTCGATGTTTCGACAATGCTCACTAAGAAAATCAAGCTTAACATTCCTATGATGTCAGCGGGAATGGATACAGTTACTGAGCATCGCATGGCAATTGCGATGGCAAGACAGGGCGGTATCGGTATTATTCATAAGAATATGTCGATTGAAGCCCAGGCAGAGGAGGTAGACAAGGTAAAGCGTTCGGAAAATGGCGTTATTACAGATCCGTTTTCACTTACGGCAGAGCATACTTTACAGGATGCAGACGATTTGATGGCAAAGTTCAGAATTTCGGGTGTACCTATTACAGAAGGAAGAAAGCTCGTCGGAATTATTACAAACCGTGATCTTAAGTTTGAAACAGACATGACTAAAAAGATCAGGGAGTGTATGACAAGTGAGAACCTCGTTACAGCTAAGGAAGGCGTTACGCTTGACGAAGCTAAGGCAATACTTGCAAAGTCAAGAAAAGAAAAGCTTCCTATTGTAGATGACGATTTCAACTTAAAGGGACTTATTACAATTAAGGATATTGAGAAGCAGATAAAGTATCCTCTTTCAGCAAAGGATGATAATGGAAGACTTCTCTGCGGTGCGGCACTGGGAATTACAGCTAACGTACTTGAAAGAGTTGAGGCTTTGGTTAAGGCTCATGTAGACGTTGTAGTTCTTGATTCTGCTCATGGTCATTCTGCTAACGTAATCAAGTGCGTTCATATGATTAAGGATGCTTATCCTGATCTTCAGCTTATTGCAGGCAATGTTGCTACAGGTGCGGCAACAAAGGCACTTATCGAGGCAGGTGCAGATACTGTTAAGGTAGGTATCGGACCGGGTTCAATCTGTACGACACGTATTGTTGCAGGTATTGGTGTTCCACAGATTTCTGCAATTATGGACTGCTACGAAGTTGCTAAAGATTACGGCATTCCGATTATCGCTGATGGTGGTATAAAGTATTCCGGAGATATGACTAAGGCTATAGCAGCAGGTGCTAACGTATGTATGATGGGTTCAATCTTTGCCGGCTGTGATGAGTCACCGGGAACGTTCGAACTTTTCCAGGGACGTAAGTACAAGGTTTATCGTGGCATGGGCTCTATTGCTGCTATGGAAAACGGTTCAAAAGACAGATATTTCCAGACAAACGCTAAGAAGCTTGTACCTGAAGGTGTTGAAGGACGAGTTGCATATAAGGGCTCAGTAGAAGATACTATTTTCCAGCTTATTGGCGGAATTCGTTCCGGAATGGGATACTGTGGCGCCCATACTATTGAAGAACTTAAGGAAAACGGCAAATTTGTCAAGATTTCAGCAGCAGCTTTAAAGGAAAGCCACCCACATGACATTCACATTACAAAGGAAGCACCTAACTATAGTGTGGATGAATAATTTGTTAGGAATATTTTTAGATGGTTAAGTATATTTTTAGAGAAGTAAAAAAGGCATTTAAGACAAAGATGGCCGCAATACTCGCCATTTGCGTAGTAGGTATATGTCTGATTGCCAATCTTGCCGTCATGGCATTTACACTTATTTACGGTTCAAATATTGACGGAGTACTCGGGTCAAATGTTTTGGCATTTGCAACGTGGTGCTTCCCAATTCCGTATATTGCAACGATCTTTTTTGCAGACCTTGTGTACGGGACTTATCCTGATCCGCATATCAAGGATTCTGTTACCAGGAACATGTCAAGAACAAGCGTATATTTATCGGAGTTTTTTTCAGGACTTATAGTATCGCTTGTTTACATGGTTATTGCATTTGTTGTACTTCTTATTACAACACGCATATTCCATTCTGACATTACAGCATATGATATTTCGCTGTTTGTTCAGAACATGTTAATTGCGGTACCGCTGTGGATTGCCGGAGTCTCATTTGGATTCATGTTTTTGTTTATTTTCGAGAGCAAGAAAAAAGCTTATATTTGCTTTTTTGCCTTAACATTGGTAATTCCAAGAATTATCATGTTCTTTGCTGCCGAACCACTTGAGATTCCTGTGTTTGTCATGGTGAGAAAGATTCTCATTTCGCAGAGCTTTGGACATATTCCATACATTGCGGATCCGCAGAGAAATGTGCCGTATATTATATGCCAGGGGATTATATATACAGTAATAAGCTGTATTATCGGTATAATAAGTTATTACAAAAAGGATCGAAGGTAAATGGGTTCGGGGGTTTCATCAATTAGTGTACAACTTGATTACAAGGAGCTTCAGCAGTTTCAGGACATTTATTCAAGTGTTACAAGACTGTTCATGTTCTGTATGGCTAACGACGGACAGGGAATTAACAGGGTTACGGATTTTTCGGGTGATCCGGTTGAGATAGACAGGCTCCTAGGTTTGTTGTCTTCAACTCAGATTGAGTCAATGGTATTAAGAGTTCTTGGCTCATCACTTGAAGAGCAGGTAGTTGAGGATACAGAATTTTCCAATATTAAAGTTGCATCGGTAGGAGTGAAGGTTTCCGGAAAGCCGGTATTTTGCTGGTATGTGTGCGGTATTCTTGAAAATGACGATGACGAGAATGCCGTTAAAAATTTCCATACTCTTACTACGGAAGCAGAATTTCTTAAGTCGGTAGACTTATTAAGACAGGCATCAAAGAGAATGTATGGCGGTCTGTATGATGATATATTAAAGGGCTATGATAAGTCATCTAATGCAGAGAAGACTTTAGATACCGATTCAGTCAGACGCTATCAAAGCATGAATGAGATTATCCAGATGCTTGACAGCGATGAGCCTTTTGATGACATTGCTAATAATGTTATTAAAAAAGCTGCTGAATATGTCGGTATTTCGCATTCATATATTATTTCTCTTGCCAACAGAGATTCGATTGAAGTGCTTGCGGAATATTACAGAGAAGATTCATATCCGCTAGATAAGGAATTTGAGGAGATTCCTTTTGAAACACTTCATTCATTTGGTGACAGAGCACAGATAATTACATATAAAACGCCTATTGACCAAATCAGTCGACACTGGATGGATGTTATGGACATTACGGGAATGGTCGTTTTACCAATTATTCAGAACCATGCCCCGATTATGTATGCGATATTTGCAGATACTACGGCTTGTAAAGAGTGGAAGATGGAAGAATCCAAATTCCTCTCGGACGTAATCAGAGTACTTCAGAGCATTTTGACAAAGAGACTTCAGCGTAATTCAATTGCAAGTTCGTATAAGTCGCTTGAAGCGATTCTTGATAATGTCGGAAGTGCGATATATGTAAGAGACATTGAAACAGGCAAGATTCTTATTGCCAACAAAATCTGTAAGTCGACATTTGCCAAGGAAATGGAGAACGGAAAGCTTGAGGAAATATTCGAGGGCAACGTTCGAAGCAGAATCGGCACATCATGTATGGAAATAGAATATGCTGAAAGACGCCGCTGGTATGATATGAACACAACATATATCCAGTGGGTTGACGGAAGAAGAGTATCGCTTACCTCGCTTTTTGACATTACCGATAAGAAAATGTATCAGCAGAAAATCGAGCAGCAGGCGAATAACGACTTCCTTACAGGCTTATATAACAGAATGTGCTGTGAGAGAGACCTTACAAGATACATTGATGAAGCTAAGACATCAGGAAGGTCCGGGGCTATCATTTATCTTGACCTTGATGACTTTAAGCATATTAACGACGGACTTGGACATCAGTACGGTGATGTTTTGCTTAAGGCGATTTCCAATTCGATGAGAAGAATAGAGGGAATTGAAAATACGTGCTACAGAATGGGCGGAGATGAATTCGTAATTATCGTTCCATGCAGTAGCTATCCTAAGTTCGAAACAATTAAAGAAGAGATACAGATTGTATTTAATAAACCTTGGTTCTTAAAGGGCGCTGATTACTACTGTACATCAAGTATCGGAATCGTTACATTCCCAGAAGACGGGGATACAGTACAGGAGCTTATTAAAAAAGCCGATATTGCAATGTATCAGGCTAAGAAGTCCGGTAAGAACAAATTATCCGTATATTCTAAGGAAGCAGATGCTGAGAGTACAAAGCGACTTGATATGGAAAAGTCGATGCGCTACGCATTTGCCAACGACTATCAGGAATTCGAAGTATATTTCCAGCCTATTGTCGATGTTACTAAGGAAGGAAAGCCGTGCTGTGGTGCAGAAGCACTTCTTCGCTGGAACTCATCCGATTTGGGATTTGTATCACCGGGAGAATTTATTCCTCTTGCAGAGTACTTAGGACTCATAAATCCGATCGGTAACCATGTACTTGAGCAGGCGTGTCTTGCACTTAAGCACTGGAATGAATCGGGACATCCTTATTACAAGGTTAATGTTAACTTATCGGTTGTTCAGCTTTTGCAGAATGACATAGCAGATATAATAGAAGAAATTATTACAAGAACGGGAATTAATCCGAGAAATCTTACTCTTGAAGTTACGGAATCTCTTGCAATCAACGACATGGTAAGAATGAAGAAGATTCTTGACAGCATCAAAAAGCTTGGTGTTAAGATCGCGCTTGATGACTTCGGAACCGGATATTCATCACTTAACCATGTGAGAGAAATACCGATTGATGTAATCAAGGTAGACCAGACGTTTGTAAGAGAACTTGAGAGTGATGAATACGCTAAGGCATTCGTTGCTATGATTGGTGAGCTTGCACAGGCGTTGAACGTTAAGATTTGCGTTGAAGGTATTGAAACGGCGGAACAGGTTGCAATACTTGAACCTATGAATGTTCATATGATTCAGGGATATTACTTTGGCAGACCTATGACGAGAAAGGACTTTGAAGAGAAGTTTTTGTAATACATGAACGAGAAATTTTTTGAAATAAAAAATGAAAAACAGGAACGCATTTTAAACGCGGCTATCAAAGTATTTGCATTAAACGGATACAGAAAAGCAAGCACAGACGTAATTGTCACAGAGGCAGGCATTTCAAAGGGGCTTCTTTTCCATTACTTCACAAATAAGCTTTCATTATATGAATATATAATCGACTACTCGATTAAGTATATGAACTTTGAATTTACTACTTCGGTAAGTAAGTACGAAAAAGACTTTTTCGAGCTTCAGATGATGATGGAGCAGGCAAAAATCCGTGTAATGAAAATATATCCTTATATGCAGCAGTTCCTTGCTTCATTAAAATATGAAACAGACGCAAAGGCAAAGGCTGTAATCGGAGAAAATGCTTACGCGCTTGAAAGCATGTTCAATGTAATTTATAAGCAGGCAGACACGAGCAAATTTGAAGAGTACGTAGTAGTACAGAAGGTTGTGGATATGATACGCTGGATGTCTGATGGCTATTTGCGCGAACATCTTGTTGAGGGCGACACTGATGTAGATGTACTTGTCAGTGAGTTTTCCAAATACCTTAAGATGTTAAGGGCACATTTCTACAGGGGTGGCCTTGTAGGTGTTGATATAGAAGAAATTAAATGACGTTTACCTTAAAGGTATAGGGAGGAAAGTTTAAAGTCAGGAGGAGAAGAAAATGACAGGAACATTTTGGTCGCTTGTTCCGGCAATTGTAGCTATTGTACTTGCACTTATAACAAAAGAAGTATACAGCTCACTTTTTATCGGAATAGCAATCGGTGGTTTGTTCTACGCAAACTTTAACTTTGAAGGTACAGTAATTCATATTTTCCAGGATGGAATTATTGGCTCTTTAACAGACGGCTACAATATGGGTATCATTGTATTCCTTGTAATTCTGGGAATTATGGTATGTATGATGAATATGGCCGGTGGCTCAAAGGCATTTGGAAGATGGGCTGAAACTCATATTAAGACAAGAGTTGGCGCTCAGCTGGCAACAATACTTCTTGGTGCTTTGATTTTTATTGATGACTATTTTAACTGCCTTACAGTTGGTTCGGTTATGAGACCGGTAACTGACAGACAGAATATTTCAAGAGCTAAGCTTTCTTATCTTATTGATGCAACAGCAGCTCCTATCTGTATTATCGCTCCGGTATCAAGCTGGGCGGCAGCAGTTTCGGGATTTGTTGAAGGAGAAGACGGATTTACTGTTTTCCTTAAGGCAATTCCATATAACTACTATGCACTACTTACAATAGTTATGATGGTTACAATGGTAGTCATGAAGGTTGAATTCGGTTCAATGAAAACTCATGAAGTAAATGCAATTAACGGAGATTTGTTCACAACAGGAGACCGTGTATTTGGCGGCGCTGATGATGAAAAGGGAAATGATAACGGAAAAGTAATAGACCTTGTATTACCGGTAATAACACTTATCATCTGCTGTGTAATCGGTATGATTTACTCCGGTGGATTCTTCTCAGGGGAAGGAATCGGATTTGTCGAAGCGTTCTCTAATTCTGATGCGTCAGTCGGATTAATGTTAGGCAGCTTTTTTGCATTCTTAATTACAGTACTGTTCTACGCATACAGAAAGGTGCTTTCATTCAAGGATTCAATGGCATGTGTTCCTGAAGGATTTAAGGCTATGGTTCCTGCAATACTTATTCTTACATTTGCATGGACACTTAAGTCAATGACAGATTCACTCGGTGCCAAGGAATATGTTGCGGGACTTATGGAATCTGCGGCAGGAGGACTTGTTACAATGCTTCCTGCGATCATCTTTATAGTTGGATGCTTACTTGCTTTTGCAACAGGTACATCATGGGGAACATTCGGAATTCTTATTCCTATCGTAGTTGCAGTATTTGAGGGAAGAGATGCAACAATGATGATTATCTCAATCTCAGCCTGTATGGCCGGTGCTGTATGTGGTGACCACTGCTCACCGATTTCAGATACGACGATTATGGCATCTGCCGGAGGACAGTGTAATCACGTTAACCATGTGTCAACACAGCTTCCGTATGCAATCACATGTGCCGTAGTCAGCTGCATTACATACATTATTGCAGGTGTTACTAAGAACGCAGTAATCAGCCTGATTGTTGGTATTGCACTTATGATTAGTACGGTTGCTGTATTAAAGAAGGCATTTGGCACGGTTGAAGAAGCGAAAGCAGAATAATTTTCGCAATATGTAGATTTTTATGTTGAAATGATACACTATATCTTGTAGAATATATGAGAATAGTAAAAAGGCTGTTCAGAAATGGACAGCCTTTTTTACGGAAGTAATAAATATATATGGGAGGGACTACTATGTCAGATGTTAGAAACGAAATCGGCGCTGAGGGAATACGCGACGCGAAGACTCTTGGCACATCAAAGGTCCTATTGTTAGGACTTCAGCACATGTTTGCAATGTTTGGTGCGACAGTGCTTGTACCGGCACTTACCGGATTATCAGTATCGGCAACACTTTTATTTGCAGGTCTTGGAACATTACTTTTCCATTTTCTTACTAAAAGAAAGGTTCCTGCATTCCTTGGTTCAAGCTTCGCATTTATCGGCGGATATGCAGCTATTGCACCAAACGGAGAGAGAGAATTACTCCCATATGCATGTCTCGGAGTATTCTTTGCAGCATTGCTTTATTTAGTAATTGCAGGACTTATCAAGGCATTCGGTGTTCAGAAGGTTATGCAGTTCTTCCCACCTATCGTTACAGGCCCAATCATTATGGCCATTGGTCTTAATTTATCACCATCAGCTATTAATAACTGTTCAGCTAACTGGTTTGTAGCAATAGTTGCTATAGTTGTTATTGTTGCATGTAACATCTGGGGCAAGGGTATGATCAAGATTATTCCAATCATCCTTGGTGTTGTTGCGTCATATATTGTCGGTGTGATTTGCGGTCAGGTTGACTTTACTGCTGTTAAGGAAGCAGCTTGGGTTGGACTTCCTTTTGCAATGCAGGATACAGTATTTTCAATATTCTCAAATCCGGATTCAAGCCTGATGATATCTGCAATCATCGGAATTATGCCGATTGCAATTGCAACAATCGTTGAGCATATCGGTGATATGTCAGCTATCTCTTCAACAGTAGGAGAGAACTTCATCGAAGACCCGGGTCTTCACAGAACACTTCTTGGAGACGGACTTGCAACAATGCTTGCTTCATTATTCGGCGCACCGGCTAACACTACATACGGTGAAAATACCGGCGTTCTTAACCTTACAAAGGTTTATGACCCAATGGTAATAAGACTTGCTGCAATTTTTGCAATTATTTTCTCATTCTCACCTAAGTTTGCGGCACTCGTTTCATCAATGCCTGCAGCAACAGTCGGCGGAGTTTCAATCGTTCTTTACGGTATGATTTCTGCAGTCGGCGTCAGAAACGTAGTTGAGAACAATGTTGATTTCAAGAACAACCGTAACGTTATTATCGCAGCGCTTATCCTTGTTCTTTCAATAGGAATCAGCTATTCATCAGTAGGAGCTATCAGCTTTACAATTGGTGCAATCAACATTTCACTTTCAGGACTTGCAGTCGGTTCACTTGTAGGTATCATCTTAAACGCTGTCCTTCCAGGAAAGGATTACAGCTTTGATGCAAAGGGCGAGGAGTCAGCTAACTTAAAGGTTTGATGAGTAATATAAATTTACCGGAACAATTTAAAACACGAATGAAAGAATATCTGGAGGTTTCGTACGAGGCGTTTATCGCCTCGTACGAAACCTCTGAAGTTAAGGGAATCCGTCTTAGCTCCTTTTGCCGTGGCGACGGTCCTTTTGCAATGGGGAGCCTCCCTTTGTCTGTTGAAAGTGTTGAAGGGCAAATTGAATCAGGTGCAAACTGGCAAAAGGTCGTATGGTGTGATAACGGATATTTTCTGAATGCTGATGAATTTAATGAGATAAGGCCGGGAAAACATCCGCTTCATGAGGCGGGAGCTTACTATATCCAGGAGCCTTCGGCAATGGCACCGGTTGCCTATATGGACATAAGACCGGGCGATCGTGTCCTGGATTTATGTGCATCTCCCGGTGGTAAGAGCACACAGATTGCAGCTTTACTTAGAGGAGAAGGCATTCTTGTTTCGAATGAAATAATGCCTGACAGAGCGAAAATCCTGTCTGAAAACATCGAGAGAATGGGTGTCAGAAATGCACTTGTAATAAGTGAAGATCCGAGAAATATTTCAGATCGCTTTTATGGATTTTTTGACAAAATACTTGTGGACGCGCCTTGCTCCGGGGAAGGAATGTTTAGAAGAAGCGACGTTGCAATAAACGAATGGTCGCTTGATAATGTTGCAAATTGTGCGAAACGACAGGAATGGATATTGGATGAAGCAGCTAAAATGCTTAGGGAAGGCGGCACACTTTGCTATTCGACCTGTACATTTTCCAAGGAAGAAAATGAATTGCAGATTGTGAACTTTCTTGAAAGACACGAGGAATTCAGCCTTGGGGAAATGACAAAATTTGAAGGCATGAGGTCAGGATTTGCTGCGGGTGAGTATGAGAGTGTAGGAGTTCGTATTTTTCCGCATGAAGCAAATTGCGAAGGACACTATTTATGTAAACTGGTTAAGAAAAGAAGGATGAGCGGGCAAGAAAACGGATGCCATGAGGATGAGGCAGTAAATAAAGTAATGCCTTTAGGTGGCTTTGAGCCTGAGCTTTCTAAGAAGGATGCAGCTGACCTTAAGGAAATGTATAAGTTTTTTGATGAGACTTTTTCTGAAGAGAGCGATTTTAAAGAGTATATTAAGGAGCGAAAAATCACGAGGTTCAAGGACCGGGTTTATTTACTTCCGAAGGAATGCCCGAAGCTTGACGGGCTTAAGGTGTTAAGGCCGGGGCTTCATCTTGGTACAATTCTTAAAAACCGTTTTGAGCCGGGACATGCGCTTGCGAAGTGCCTTTCTTGTTACGATGTAAAGAGGGCGTGTATTTTAGAGCCCGATGGAGATGAAGCAAAAAAATATATTGCCGGAGAGACATTTAATTTCGATGGGGATTTGCCCGGGTGGTATGTTGTCTTTGCCGGAATTTATCCGCTTGGCTGGGGCAAATTGACAAATTCCATTATGAAAAATCATTATCCTAAGGGATTAAGGAAGAGATTGTAAGGTGTTCTAGAGTAAATTAATAGTTATTTTAGGATATTATTCTTAAAAAAAGTGATTATTTCATAGATTATTGGTGTAAAATTACGAAAAATCTCAAAATTTTTTACAAAATTTAATTATGAATAACGCGCTCGAAATTGACATAATGCGTGCTATTAGGGGTTATGTATACCGACCGATTGAGTCAAAAATGTGATTTACATAATTTTCTACAAGAACTTGTGTCGCAAAAAAAGTTCGCTACTATTTTCAAAAAAGCCTTGATTTATGCTATTTTTGAAAATATAATCAGTATTGTGATTGGGCACCAACCCTTCAATGGTGTTCAGTTGCAACCCCTTATTAATTATTTATACTCCCCTCATCGTAGCCCGCCAGTTCCCCTGTCGGGCTACCTTACTTTTTACATCAAATCATTTTTTATTTTCCATTATTTTTAATTGTATATATTATTTTTTGAAAATAAATTTGTGTTCCTCTATGTCAGGGCAGAGGGACAATCCACATGGCAGGGGTATAATCCCCGTGGCAGAGGGATAATCTTCAGGGCAGAGGGACAATCCCCGCGACAAACTTGCCGAGGGTACGTATGCGTGATAAAATGGACAAAGAGTTTTGTGATAAGGAGCCTTTGTGATGGATAAGAAAGAATTTGCATTAAAGAAACATGAAGAGTGGAACGGAAAGATTGAGCTTGGCTTAAGATGCGAGGTCAACACGATGGATGATTTATCGGTTGCCTATACACCGGGTGTTGCCGAGCCATGTCTTAAGATAAAAGATGACGTTGATTTATCATATACATATACACGTCGCGGAAATCTTGTTGCTGTTGTGACTGACGGAACAGCAGTGTTAGGACTTGGAGATATTGGTCCTGAGGCCGGAATGCCGGTTATGGAAGGAAAGTGCGTACTGTTCAAGAGATTCGGAAATGTGGATGCATTCCCACTTTGCGTTCGTTCTAAGGATGTAGATACAATAGTTGATACAGTTGCATTACTTGCCGGTTCGTTTGGTGGTGTCAACCTTGAAGATATTTCTGCTCCAAGATGTTTTGAGATAGAAAAGAAGCTTAAAGAGCGTTGCGACATTCCGATTTTCCATGATGATCAGCATGGTACGGCGGTAGTTGTTCTTTCGGCAATGATTAACGCCTTAAAGCTTGTTAATAAGAAAATTGAAGATATCGAAGTTGTTGTAAACGGTTCGGGAGCTGCAGGAATCGCAATTACAAAGCTTCTTATGAAGACAGGACTTAAGAATGTTGTGCTTTGCGATACAAAGGGCGCAATTTATGAAGGAAGAGATAATTTAAATCCGATTAAGGAAGAGATGGCTAAGATTTCCAACCATAATAAGAAGCAGGGAAATCTTGCAGACGTAATTAAGGGCGCAGACGTGTTTATCGGAGTTTCTGCCCCGGGCGTATTAACAGCCGAGATGGTAGAAACTATGGCAAAAGACCCAATTGTACTTGCAATGGCCAACCCGGTTCCTGAGATTATGCCTGAGGAAGCAAAGAAAGCAGGAGTTGCAGTTATGGGAACAGGACGTTCGGATTTCCCTAACCAGATTAATAATGTTCTTGCTTTCCCGGGAATATTCAGAGGTGCGCTTGATGTAAGAGCAAAGGACATCAACGACGAAATGAAGCTTGCTGCGGCATACGCAATTGCATCAATTGTTACTGATGAAGAGTTGAATCCTGATTACATCATTCCAAATTCATTCAATGAAAAGGTTACACCTGCTGTTGCCAAGGCAGTGGCAAAGGCTGCAAGAGATACAGGCGTTGCAAGATTATAATCAGGTTAGAATATGATATATGAATTTATCGCTCCATGTCATTTTGGCATGGAGTCTGTTCTTAAAAGAGAAATAATAGACTTAGGCTATGAGATTTCAAAAGTAGATAACGGCAAAGTGTACTTTAAGGGCGACGAAGCTGCCATAGCAAGGGCAAATACGTTTCTTAGGACTGCGGAGCGTGTATTAATTAAGTGCGCAGAGTTTAGAGCTACGACTTTTACGGAGCTTTTCGATGCCGTTGAGTTGATTGACTGGTCACAATTTGTACCTAAGGATGGCAAATTCTGGGTCGCGAAGGCAGCAAGCGTGAATTCGGCACTTTTTTCCCCATCAGACATTCAGTCGATTATTAAAAAAGCAATGGTTAAAAGCCTGTCTAAGGTTTATAAGATCGAACGTTTCCCTGAAACCGGCGCAAGCTATGCGTTCAGAGTGTTTCTTATGAAGGATATTGTCACGATTGGACTTGATACGACAGGTGAATCACTCCACAAAAGGGGCTACAGGAAGCTGGTCAGCAAGGCGCCGGTTGCCGAAAATCTTGCGGCGGCGATGATTATGCTTACTCCATGGAAAAGCGACAGAATTTTAATCGACCCGTTTTGCGGAAGCGGAACGATACCAATTGAAGCGGCAATGATGGCGGCAAACATCGCACCGGGTATGAATCGTAACTTTTTGTCGATGGACTGGGACAATATTATCAGGAGAAAGAGCTGGTATAATGTGTCCGATGAAGCAAACGACCTTGTCAATCTGAATGTTGAAACGGATATTCAGGGATATGATATTGACGGCGACATAATCAAATCTGCCAAGCAGAACGCAGCACTTGCAAACGTCGATAAGCTTATTCATTTTCAAAAAAGACCTGTTTCAGAGCTTAGCCACCCGAAGAAATACGGCTTTATAATTACAAATCCGCCATATGGTGAGAGAATCGGTGAGAAGGAACTTTTGCCTAAGCTATATACTGAATTTGCTGAGAGCTTTAAACGGCTTGATGATTTCAGTGCATATATAATTACAGGGTATCCCGATGTTGAGAAATACATGGGCAGGAAGGCTGATAAAAACCGTAAGATATACAACGGTATGATGAAGACATATTACTATATGTTTATGGGCAAAAAGCCGCCAAAGAGGGATAAGGAGAGGCAGTAAGATGGTAAAGATTATTTTTGCAACCGGGAATAAAGGTAAAGTAAACGAGATTCGTGAGATACTTAAAGACAGTTCAGTTACAGTGCTTACGATGAAGGAAGCAGGATATGACATAGATGTTGACGAGAACGGCTCAACATATGAAGAAAATGCTTCACTTAAAGCGAAGGCAGTAATGGAGGCTTCGGGCTTAATTACACTTGCGGATGATTCGGGACTTGAAATTGACTATTTGAATAAAGAGCCGGGAATTCATTCTGCACGATTTATGGGACACGATACGTCGTATGATGTTAAAAATAAATGCATACTTGAAAAGCTTGCGGGTGTGCCTGATGAAAAGAGGAGCGCACGATTTGTATGTGCCATTGCGGTAGCTTTTCCTGATGGCAGAATTGAAACGGTAAGGGACACGATGGAAGGCAGAATTGCGCATGAAATAGCGGGGACAAACGGATTTGGATTCGACCCGATATTTTTCCTGCCTGACAGAGGACTTACAAGCGCTGAAATTTCGCCTGAAGAAAAGAATGAAATCAGCCATCGCGGCAAGGCTTTAAGACGCATGTGCGAAAGACTTAAAGAACTTGGAGTGATTGAGTAATGGGAAAGGTTCTTATTGTTAGCGACAATCACGGGCGAATTGATACACTCAAGAAGATTATTGATATGGAAAAGCCTGTTGACCTTGTGATTCACTGCGGCGACAGTGAAATGACCGATATTATTCCGACACTGACAAAGCATAGTGACGCGCGTGTATATGCGGTAAGCGGCAATTGTGACATTTTTAGTGACTTACCCTCACGTGCTGATTTTGACTACATGGGACACCACATATTAGTTGTACACGGACATTATGATAATGTTTCATATGGGACTCATGAGTTATACAGAAAAGCGAAGATGACGGGCTCTGATATTGTCTTCTTTGGACACACGCATGTCCCGTTTTTAAGAAAAGATGACGGCGTGACTTTCGCTAATCCGGGCTCGACTGATAAGCCAAGGCAGACCTCACGAGAGTCAACGTATATGATTATGAGTGTTGATGAGACATCAGGACCTGACTTTGAGATAAAAAAGTGTTTTATTTAAGAAATTAGTGTGATAAAATATGTTTGAATATTATCTGAAAAGGATAATATAACCGGGGTTACATGGCGAGGTAATTTATGTTAAAAGCAATCCAAGCCTTTTTAACTAAAGAAATCAGAGAAGAAAATGAACCGAAGGATACTGCGGTTCTTATTCGTGCTCTCTGCCTTGTGGACTTTCTATTTATTGGAATAAATGCAGTAGTTCTTTTGGCCGACTTTGGAATGGAAATCGGCGTCAGAGCATTTGCAGGTCTATTATTTATCGTATTGGTGTTTGCACTTTCTTACAGAGTAAAGATGCGGGCACTTGTTTTCTTGTACTATTTCGCAGTTATAACTAATGTAGTCATGCTAACTACGCATATGGGATTGCCATACATGTTCCAGGCGCAGATTTATATCATTTTCATGATATTCTTCTACAGAGCTGCCGGATCACAGGCAGAGAGAATAGCTTCTGTTGTAAGTAGTGTGATTATTATTTTCGGTCTTATTTTCTACGTAAGGACACATGATCCGGTACTTAACATAGCTATGGCTGATTACGGATTTGTGACTTTTTACTGCACAGCATATATCATGGTGAAGACAGTAATGCTTGCATTTTTCTTCAGGAAGAAGTTCTCTGCATCGGAAGAAAAGATCATCAAGTATTCTAAGAAGCTTGAAATGCTTGCAACGACAGATCCACTCACAAAGCTTCAGAACAGACGTGGAATGATTAATCACATTGAGAATTTTGTTGAAGAGACTAAGAGCAACGGCAAGCTTCTCACGGTTGCAATTGGTGATATTGATTTATTCAAGCATATTAATGATACATATGGCCATGAAGCAGGTGACTATGTACTTGAGACAATTGCTAAGATTATGAAGGAATTCATCGAAGGCAAGGGAATGGTTGCAAGATGGGGAGGAGAGGAATTCCTATTCAGTCTTGAAGATATCAACGGCGATTATGCATTTGAAGAAATGAGCAAGCTCTTGCATCTCATTGAGAGATACGAGTTTTTATATGAAGGAACACCTATTAAAGTAACAATGACTTTCGGACTTGAAGAGTATGATGATAATACCGGACTTGACAAGGTGATTTCGAAGGCTGACGAGAAGCTTTATATAGGTAAAAAGCAGGGAAGAAACAGAGTAATTTACTAACTTTTCTGGTGACATTTTTTTGTGAAAATTGATTAAATTTATTCGTTGACAATTGTGCATTAGTATTATATAATCTTTCTTGCGTGTTAAACGGGGTGTGGCTCAGCTTGGCTAGAGCGCCTGCTTTGGGAGCAGGAGGTCGCAGGTTCGAATCCTGTCACCCCGATTTCTGTTTGCAATCACTTGAATGCTTTCAGAAGGTAATTCCTTAATGGAATGTGTGTCCATAGCTCAGCTGGATAGAGCAACGGCCTTCTAAGCCGTGGGTCGGGGGTTCGAATCCCTTTGGGCACGCTAAATCGCTTCTTTCAGCGATTACTCCGACAGGAGATTGAATTACTCCAAGCGGAGCGTTTTTTTTATGGTGGGTATGGCGCAGTTGGCTAGCGCGCCAGATTGTGGCTCTGGAGGTCGTGGGTTCGAGCCCCACTATCCACCCTTAATACGAAAGTATTAAATGGGTAAAGCAGATTGCCCAGATAGGGCTATCGCCAAGCGGTAAGGCAAAGGGTTTTGATCCCTTCATTCAGCAGTTCGAATCTGCTTAGCCCTGCATATGGGATACTAGCTCAGGTGGTAGAGCACTTGACTTTTAATCAAGTTGTCGGGGGTTCGAATCCCCCGTGTCTCAAGCAAAAAGGACATGCCGTTTGGCATGTCTTTTTTGCTTTCGCCAGCGGAGGGATTCGGGCTAACCCGACAACGTAGTTGGAGGGGGCGCTAGACGTGCAGTGCACGTCTGCTTAGCGCCGACCGAAGCGGAGCGTAGACCGAATCCCCCGTGTCATCTCCGACGTGGCTCGCGAATCCCCCGTGTCTCACAATTAATAAGAACCCCCATATCGAGGTGATATAGGGGTTATATATAGTTTATTTTAAGGATATTCCTTGCTTAAGTATAGTATGCCAGTCACGTTTGCCATAAAGGAAGCGAACTATGTATATAATGTCATTATGAATAAGATAAAAGCCTATATAGTTATTAATAACAATAAAGCGCATTTGCCAGGATGAGAGTATAGGATCGTCTACAATTGGATGAATTTCCGGATTGGGTATTAGGCTATTAAACCTTTCCTCGGCAACGTCTAGAAGATGATCAGCAGCTTCTGGATTTTTAAGCGTAACCTCGATGTAGTCGGCAGCATCTATCAGGTCTCGTTCAGCTGCCTTAGTGATATGAAGCTTATAACTCATCTTTTTCTTTTACTCCTTATATCAGACATAGCTTCAGATAAGGATCTAGTGTTACCTTCGTTGATATCCTTAATACCGTCTTTAAGTAAGTCGTAAAGTTCGTAGCGTGATGTAAGCTGTTCATAAGCTTCGATACTTAAAACAGCCAGGTCACCTTTGCCATTTTTTGTTATAAAAACTGGTTCTGAATATGCATGACAAAACTTAGAGATGCCATTGTAGTCATTTCTAAGATCTGCGCTAGATTTAATTGTTGGCATAGATCAGCCCTCCTATATAGGAAAATTATACATAAATTTTGTTATATTAGCAATAAGTTCAGATAAAAATCAGTCAGAAATACTTAAAAACTCTTTTTCCAAATAAGAGGAATAAGTAAATCTTTATTAAAAATGGTAATATGTATCTGTGGGTAGAACTACAATAATAAAAGAGGAGGAATAAGTTATGGATAGTAATGCAGCTATTATGGACAAAGGAATAAGATGCTTATTAATGAATCTTGGAACTGTAGAGACAGAAACTTTTATTTCTATGATAAACAGAGAAAAGTTTGATTATACAAAATGGCAGAGAGAACATTTTGATAGTATGGACTCAAAGGAATTTGTTGATGCAGCTGCCGAGTATGATAAAAAACATCCATTTATATCGAAGAAAATGAAAAAATAATAAATAAAGTAGTTGTATGAGAAATAGATCTGTGTAGAAATACATGGGTCTATTTTTTTATTCCAAATCGGAATAATTATCAAAAATTATTAAATTATGCGACCAAAATTAAAAAATACTAGCGTTAGAGCTATTTGAGTCGGGGGTTCGAATCCCCCGTGTTTTATGAAAGAAATAAGCTTCAAACCTTGTACTTTATAAGGGTTTGGAGTTTTTTCATTTTAGAAAAACTTAATGTCTGTTCAAGCTATGATGCCTCTTGACATTGATATTATCAATAATATATTATGGGTGAATGAACGTTAACACAAAAACAAAGGAATTAAGTTATGGATAAGATGATTGCCCACTGCGGGCTTGATTGCACAAAATGTGATGCATATATTGCAACGATAAATAATGATGATGAGCTTCGTGAAAGTGTTGCTAAATCGTGGAGCGAATTAAACGGTGTGGAGATTACACCTGAGATGATCAACTGCGAGGGCTGCAGGGTGGACGGCGTTAAAACACCGTTTTGCGACGGCTTATGCGAGATACGTCAGTGTGCTCTTGCAAAGCAGTATGCGACATGCGGAAGCTGTGATGAATTATTAAGTTGCGCTAAGGTTGATATGATTATCGGAAATAATAAAGAAGCCAGAGAACGCCTGGAAAAATAGCGCAGTATTATACTAAACAAAGAGGAAAATATGAACGAAAACACTTCTACTTCAAAATTATCTCTAAATTCTAATGCGCTGAAGGTTATTGCAATTATTGCGATGACAATCGATCACTTTACGGATATATTTTATCCGGGGTTTCCAAGCCAGCCGGCGCCGTTAGCACTTCACTTTATCGGGCGGCTTACAGCACCGATTATGTGGTTTTTTGTATGTGAGGGTTATTATTATACAAAAGATGCGATAAAATATATGAAGAGACTCGGATTATTCGCGGTGATATCGCATTTTGCCTATTGCTTTGGATTTGGAATAAGCCTTAATCCGCTTGAGGACGGCATTTTTAACAGGACAAGCGTAATGTATCCGCTATTTATTGCGGTTGTCATCCTCTACATTAATGACCATGAAGTCATCAAAAACAAAAAGCTGAGAATGCTTGTAAGCACACTGCTTATATTCAGTGCATTCCCTGCCGACTGGAGCTGCATCGCAGTAATGGCGATAATTGGCATGTATGAAAAAAGAGGAAATATGAAGGGCCAGATGTGGGAAATCATCCAATGGACGTTTTTTTACGGCCTCATATCGTTTTTCTTCGTAAGTAAGACATATGCGCTTATTTTAGTCGGCGTCCTTATGGTCTACCCGGTTCTAAAATTCTACAACGGTCAGAGAGGCAAGGCGAAGTGGATGAAGTGGTTCTTTTACATCTATTATCCGGCGCACCTCATCATCCTTGGAATACTCAGAGTCATCATTTACGGGGATATCAATCTTACGGTATAATTCGTGCAAGAATTAACTGCGCCCCGTCCAAAGGAGACTCATATTATGTTATTTAGTATTTCACTTATTCTTCTTGTTGGTATGGCAATGGGGTGGGCATTTAATAAGTTTAAGCTTCCAAGTCTTATCGGAATGCTTTTGACAGGCATTATTCTTGGTCCTTTTGTGTTAAATCTAATTGATGAAAGTATACTTACTATTTCATCGGAGCTTAGGAAGATTGCGCTTATTATAATACTTACAAGAGCAGGCCTTGGTCTTGATTTTACAGGGCTCAAGAAAATCGGAAGGCCGGCACTTTTAATGTGTTTTTTGCCGGCAACCTTTGAACTTATCGGAATTATTATTGTTGCACCAAAGCTTATGGGATTGTCACTTCCTGAAGCGTGTGTGCTTGGTGCGGTGCTTGCCGCAGTTTCACCCGCTGTAGTCGTTCCCAGAATGGTTAAGCTTATGGACGAAGGCTACGGAGTTAAGCAGGGGATTCCACAGCTTATTCTGGCGGGCGCATCAGTTGATGATGTGTACGTCATTGTTCTGTTTTCTACATTCGTTTCAATTCTGCAGGGCGAGAGTGCCTCTGTAGTCAGCTTTGTAAATATTCCTATATCAATAATTCTTGGCATACTGATAGGTCTTGCTATCGGATACTTTCTTGCATTATTTTTTAAAAAGGTTCATATAAGAGACACTTCAAAAGTACTTATTATTTTGAGTATTTCGCTTCTATTGACAGTCGCAGAAGATAATCTCTCAACGGCAATAACGTTTTCGGCACTGATTTCAATAATGTTTATCGGTGTTGGAATGAAGAAATGGCATGAGGTTTTAGCTAAGAGAATCTCTGCAAAATATGCAAAAATCTGGGTAGGTGCCGAAGTGTTCTTATTTGTTCTTGTCGGCGCAACAGTTGATATTTCATATCTTGGAAAAGTCGGTCTAAATGCCATTATTGTAATATTGTCAGCCCTTTTATTCAGAATGGCCGGTGTATTTGTATGCCTTATTAAATCAAAGGTAGGGCTTAAGGAACGTATTTTTGCAATGCTTGCATACACACCAAAGGCTACTGTTCAGGCTGCAATCGGCGGAATTCCGCTTTCACTTGGATTAGCGTGCGGTGACACTGTGCTTACAGTTGCAGTGCTTGCAATAGTGCTGACGGCACCGCTTGGAGCGTTTGCGATAGATTTGTCATATAATAAGCTGCTTAAGAGAGAGGAGACATTATGAGAAAGATCGTAGGACTTATTCCGCTTTATGATGATGAAAGGGAGAGCTACTGGATGATTCCCGGCTACATGAAAATGCTTGAGGCAGTAGATGCAATCCCACTTATGCTGCCACTCACTGATAATCATGACGAGCTTGATTATTTTGTTGAAACATGTGGAGGGTTTGTGTTAACAGGCGGGCATGATGTGGCACCTGAACTTTATAATGCTGTAAGGCAGCCGTATTGCGGCACAAGCTGTAAGCTTCGTGATGAAATGGAACGCTATATTCTTAAAAAGTCAGTTGAACTTGATAAGCCTGTTCTTGGAATCTGTCGCGGAGTCCAGTTCATGAATGCATGCTTTGGAGGGACGCTTTATCAGGATTTAGACAAAGAGTTTAACAGCAGTATCGACCACCATATGACACCGCCGTATGACAGGGCAGTACATGAAGTTAACATCCGCAGGGATTCGCTTCTTTATAGTATTTTAGGCAAGGAAAAAATAGGTGTTAACAGCTATCACCACCAGGCGGTTAAGGATTTGTCGCCTGAATTTGCAAATTCGGCAATATCAGAAGACGGAATCGTTGAGGGGATAGAGATGCCTTCGAAGCGATTTATTGTCGGAGTGCAGTGGCATCCCGAACTGACATATTTACGTGATGAAAACAGTCAGAAATTAATAAAGGCATTTGTTGATGCAATCTGAACACCAACAAAAGTATCAGCACATATTAATCTGAACACCAACAAAGAATATGCGCCGATTAATCCGAGCACCTGGACAGAATGTGTGAATATTCTATGAAATTACGTTTGTTTTGCTTCACAAACAGGAGCATAAATAATATAATGTGGTTTTTAGTCTGAGTAGCATAATATGCGCCTTAGCCATAAATCACATAATGGGGATTCCGAGTTGACAAAATGGCGTATATTGGTTGTGCAATTCATATTATATTTTTAGGAAACGGAGGAAGGTATGCAAAATATTAACGATTACATGAAACAGCAGGCACTGCTTTGTGAGAAGAATGATGACATCAGTGTTGATCTTTATTCTCAGTATGGGGTTAAGAGAGGATTAAGAGACGAGAACGGACAGGGCGTACTGACAGGACTTACAAACATTTCCGAAATAAAAGCATTTGAGTATCGCAATGGGGAAAAATGTCCGTGTGAAGGTGAACTTAAATATAGAGGCTACAACATAAGGGACTTGATTTCAGGAAGTATGAATGAACGTTTCACATTCGAGGAGGGTGCTTATTTGCTCCTTTTTGGAGAGCTTCCGACACGGGAAGAGTTAGATGAGATTCAGGCTGTTTTTGCAAAATTGATGACATTCCCTACAAATTTCACACGAGATGTCATTATGAAGGCACCATCGTCAGATATTATGAGTTCGATGACAAGAAGTATACTGACGCTTGGCTCGTATGATGAGCAAAAGGACAATATTGAGATTTCAAATGTGCTGCGCCAGTGCATGCAGCTGATTGCGACTTTTCCGCTTATGGCGGCGTATGGATATCACGCATACAACCACTACGAAAAAGACCAGAGTATGTACATTCACAGGCCAAGCAGTGAACTTTCGATTGCTGAGAATTTCCTGCGTGTTTTAAGGCCTGACATGAAATTCACAGAGCTTGAGGCAAGAGCACTTGATGTTGCCTTACTGCTACATATGGAGCATGGCGGCGGTAACAACTCGACATTTACGACAAGAGTTGTTACATCAACAGGCTCTGATACATATTCCGTTATTGCGGCAGCCATGTCTTCGCTTAAAGGCCGTAAACACGGTGGTGCGAACCTTATGGTTATGAATATGATGGATGACATCAAGGCACACGTTAAAGACTTTGCCGATGAAGAAGAAATTGCTGCGTATTTAAGTAAAATCTTAAATAAGCAGGCATTCGACAGACAAGGTCTGATTTACGGAATGGGACACGCGGTTTACTCACTTTCAGACCCTCGTGAGCAGGTGTTTAAAGGTTTTGTTGAACAGCTTGCTGTTGCTAAGGGGCGCGATAAGGATATGCTTCTTTATAATAATATAGAAAAAATAGCACCGAGAATTATTGCTGAGCAGCGTAAGATTTTCAAGGGCGTAAGTCCAAATGTAGACTTCTACAGCGGATTTGTATATGAAATGTTAAATATTCCAAGAGAGCTGTATGTGCCGCTTTTTGCAATCGCGAGAATTGTCGGATGGAGTGCGCACCGACTTGAAGAGCTCATAACAACAGATAAGATAATAAGGCCTGCTTATAAGAGCCTTGTACAGAGTAAAGAATACATGCTTCGTGATAACAGATAGATAAATATCATATAACAAAGACAATTGTATCCTGACAAAATATGAATAAAGGTTAATTATATTGACAATTCTTATTATTTGAGATATTATCCTTATTAGGAATTATTATCAATAAGGAGACGGCGTGAACAGACGTAATACTATTCAAAAAGATCTGGTGCGTAGAGCTGTTTATGAACTGAAAAGTCATGTTACGGCTGATGAAGTCTATGAGTTTATTAAGGAAACGCATCCTAACATCGGAAAGGGCACCGTTTACCGTAATCTGTCACTTCTTGCCAAAGAGGGAGATGTAAGAAGAGTTGAGATACCTGGCGGTCCTGACAGGTATGATTTTACGCTTAATAATCATTACCATGTCAGATGCGTGAAGTGCGGTAACGTTTCAGATGTCGATATGGACATAATTCCGAATGTGCTCGAGAGAATTCATGACACACACGGAACAAGATTCTTAAGTTATGACATTACCTTTAAGGGTATATGTAAAAAATGCGAGCATTCAGCATAACTCAGATAATAGTGTCAAAGGACCTATAAATTTCAAATTACGGAGGATACAAAATGGCTACAAACAAATATTCAGGAACACAGACTGAGAAAAATCTTCAGGCGGCTTTTGCCGGAGAATCACAGGCAAGAAACAAGTATACATACTTTGCTTCTGTTGCTAAGAAGGAAGGCTATGAGCAGATGTCTGCACTATTCTTAAAGACTGCCGATAATGAGAAAGAGCATGCTAAGATGTGGTTTAAAGAGCTTAACGAGCTTGGCGATACAAAGCAGAATCTTTCAGCTGCAGCTGATGGTGAGAACTACGAGTGGACAGATATGTACGACGGCTTTGCTAAGACAGCTGAAGAAGAAGGATTTCCTGAGCTTGCAGCTAAGTTCAGAGCTGTTGCTGCAATCGAGAAGCATCATGAAGAGAGATATCGTGCACTTCTTAACAATATTGAAACAGCTAAGGTATTTGAAAAGAGTGAGGTTAAGGTTTGGGAATGCCGTAATTGCGGACACATTGTAGTGGGAACGAAAGCACCTGAGGTATGTCCTGTATGCAACCATCCTCAGAGCTATTTCGAAGTTCACGCTGAAAATTATTAATTATTGAAAGGAGTCAGATATGGAGGTGAAATATTATATATGTAAGCATTGTGGAAACATTATCGAGAAAATTAATGACACAGGCGTTCCTGTTATCTGCTGCGGTGAAGAAATGGCAGAGCTTAAGGCAGGAGTCACAGACGCAGCAGTTGAAAAGCATGTGCCTGTTTACACCGTTGATGGTAACAAGGTGAATGTTGTTGTCGGTGAAGTAAGCCACCCGATGCTTGAAGAACATTTTATTGAGTGGATTACACTTAACACAAATAAGGGTGTTTACAGAAAGAAGCTCAATCCGGGCGATGAGCCAAAGGCTGAATTTTGCCTTACAGAAGGTGAAGCAGTTGAGGAAGTATATGCTTACTGTAATTTACACGGTTTGTGGAAGAAATAATAATAAAAATAAAATGGCGGATGAGAAATCATCCGCCTTTAATTTACTCCAAAATCTGTAAAAGACACGCACAATAGCCCTGAGACGGCTGGTAGCAATGAATTGACAGAGTCTTCTCGATTTCGGGACTGTAGTCCTTTATAATTCTTTGAACTCCGTTGAGTGCTACATCTGCGTATGCAACAAGCCACTTCTTATCACCGTTTTTGAATATTTCATAAAATGAATGTCCAAGCATCTTATCAAGAGGCAGTCCTTCAAGAATCTCCATCTGCTTGTTGCAGTAGCGGAAAATAAAATCAATTCCATGACCGTCTTTATCAAAAACAAGCTCAATAACGCAAAATGCAAGCGGAAGATCGTCTAACACACTGCATTTTTCAAGAAGTGAAAGCGGAAGAGAATTATTAGTAGAACCATCTTTATTATTTGTTTCAAGATTCAGCTCTTTTCTTAAATCCTTGTGAGCCTTTAAGCAACGCTTCCGTCCCTGGAAAGTGTTTCCGTCAATCATTGTATATATTCCGTCATTGGAAATAGCAGCAATTCCATCGCGTCTTAATGCCACTCCCCTTGACACAATTTCGTATTTATCAGCCTGAAGAAAAGCGTATATTTCATTAAATCTAAGTGAAGTAGTAAGTGCCTCACCATCATCAAAGCACAGTACAGCTTTTCTGTCTTTACAGTATACAGCCAGAATATGCTCAGGCTTTATTCCGTGTTTTTTTAAATAAAAACTTCTGTCATTAGCCATGTTATCGGCCTTCCCTCCTAATGGTGTGAATACTACTAATTGTATACAATTAATTTCGTATGTCAAGCGATGAAAAATATGATAAAATAATCAATATATCAAGTTGTAAATATACATACAATCTGCCTATACATAAAGATTTTATTAAGAAAAAGAATAATCCGTAAGGAATAAGTGAATCTTTATGTGATTTGGGAGGGCAGTTTATTCGTTTAAGGTTACGGAAGGAATTAATTTTTCGGGAGGGTTATATGCAGTTTTTAAGCGATATTGTTAACAAAAAAGCTTCTCAAAACATCAGGTGGGTTATAGGAATTACGGCAATTATTTCTGCAATACTTATTGCGGGAATTCTTATTAAAAATAACACCGATAAGTGTGAGAACAGCCTTTCACTCTATGCGTCACAGCTCGACAAATCAATGGGCGAGAAGGTTGCTTTTATAAGCACTATTGCAGAGGGTATTTCAAGTGGAGCTGTGGACAGTACTCAGTACTATGCATATGTTGATAAAATGGTTGAAAAGTATGACGATGTATCCGCAGTTTATGTTTGCATTCCGACTGATGACGCAATTTGGAAGGACGGTATCACAACGTATATGAGTGGTGGCTGGGTTCCGCCTGATGATTTTGTAGTTTCAGACAGAGAATGGTATAAGGGCGCAATTGAGCAGGGCTTATTCATTTCAAACCCTTACGTAGATGAGCAGAGCGGCAACATCTGTATCACGCTTTCTCACAAGGTGAAGACACCAAAGGGAGAGGGAACTGTCGGGCTTGACATGTATATGTCGGATATTGTGACACTTGCAGAAAGCTCATACGTTGGAGGCAGCTATATTTCACTTGTTGCAGCAGATGGAACGATTCTTACAAATCCATCGGAAAAGTATGCATTAACTGCTGATAAGAGCACAAATGTTTCCGATACTCCGTATAAGAAGGCATACGAAAAGGCCGGCAGGATTTCGTTATTATTTGAAGGCGGGGTAAAGACTGTAGGTTCAATGAAGTCAGAGCTTACAGGCTGGTCAGTAATATATGCAAATTCAGCAACAGGTATAATATTGCTTATTATTGGCTTCCTTGCAGTAATGAGTATTGTATCGCTTGTATCGGTTAAAATCGCATCAGTGAAGCTTGCGGGTGCAATCAAGCCTGTATTCAAGCCTCTTGAGGATGTTTCAGAAAATATAAGCAATATTACTGAAGGTAATCTTTCATATTCCTTTGATGTTGATGAACATTCAAAAGAAATATCGACAATGACTAAGTCGCTTAATGATACAATCCATGTATTTAAGCACTATATCGATGAAATTAATAAGGTTGTTGATAATATTGCAGACAAGGACCTTACATGTGACATCGGTGACAATTATGTCGGTGACTATAATAAAATCCGGGAGTCATTAAACGGCATTTTGTACAACTTAAATGAAAGCTTTTCAGAAATAAACACACAGGCGCTTACAGTTAAAAACTATGCCGAAGAGCTTAGCAGAACAAGCGAAAGCGTAGCTTTGAGCGCGACAGAGCAGAGCCAGTCAATTTTAGCTGCTAATGAGGAGATGGATAATCTTAAAAGCTCTATAAATGAAATAGTAACGCTTGTTAAAGGTGTTGAGAACAATTTAGGCGATACAAATGAAAAGCTTACAAGAAGCGGTGATGAAATGCGCGAGCTTGTAATTGCATTTGATGAGATTGTTAAGTGTACGGAGGGTATTTCAAGCTTTGTCGAAGAAATAACAGAGATTGCATCGCAGACTAACCTTTTAGCGCTTAATGCATCAATTGAAGCTGCAAGAGCAGGTGATGCAGGAAGAGGCTTTGCAGTAGTTGCCGAGGAAATCCAGAATCTTTCCTACAATTCATCAAAATCAAGCCAGAAGATTGAGCAGGCGATAATCCAGTCAAGAATTGCAGTTGAAAAGGGTAAGGGATTAGTTACAAAGACACAGGAGACAATTTCTGAAAGCATAGATTATTCAATTTCAAATGCTGAACACGTTCATAAAATATTTGATTCAGTTAATGATCAGAAGGGATACGTTGACAGCATAGCAAAAGATTTTACTTCGATTTCTACAGTAGTTGAGAGCAATGCTGCATCGGCTGAAGAAAACAGCGCAATCTCGATTCAGCTTGGCGAGTGTGCTAAGCAGCTTTCGGATAAGGTTAATGAATTTAAGTTAAAATAAAACCATTTCGACAAATTGGAGTGCGGATTTTAGTATCCGTACTCCTTTTTGATTGCAAAAAATTATTTTTTTAACAAAGTATTGACATACTATGCGACGTATAGTATTATGCGTAGGAAAGTATTAGTTAACTTTTGTTAACTTATGTGTTATTATATATAAATGTAGAAAGGCAAATATATGGACGTTCAGTTAAAACGAGGCATACTCGATGCATGTGTATTGAGTTCTCTTTTACAGGAAGACTCATATGGCTATAAGATTATTAAAGATCTTGACCAGTATGTGAAGATTTCGGAATCAACACTGTATCCGATTCTTAGGAGACTTGAGAATGCCGGGAATGTATCTGTTTATTCGGCAGAACACAACGGAAGGCTTAGGAAATACTACAAAATAACCGAGGACGGGATTAATAAGCTTAAAGAATTTCTTGAAGAATGGAAGGATATGATGGGTATATATGATTATATACAGAAGGAGATGAGTAATCATGACAAGGACTGATTTTTTAAATGAACTTAAGAATCTTATTAAGGATTACCCGGCTGAGGAGACGGAAAAGTCGATTGAGTATTACGGCGAAATGATAGATGACAGAATCGAAGACGGAATGAGCGAAGAAGATGCAGTAAAGTCTCTTGGAGATATTAAAGACATCGCAAAAGAAATCGAAATCGAAATGCCGATGAAAACTATCGTTAAGAAGAAGGTTAAAGAGAAGAAGGAAGAAAATATTCCTGTCTGGGTGATCTTACTTTTAATTTTTGGATTTCCGGTTTGGGCACCGCTCCTTCTTGGACTCGGTATAACTGCATTTTCATTATATATTGCATTGTGGTCAATTGTTTTGGCGTTCTGGGCTGTAGATGCAGCACTGTTTTTGGCGGTAATTGCAGGGCTTTTGGCGATAGGCATTACTATGATAAAGGGTTCGATGCTTTCTGCAATTATTTATTTTGGAGTAACACTGGTTCTTATCGGCTTGGCATTACTTGGATTAATCGGATGCTTCTATGCATCAAAGGGACTTGCGGCACTCTTTGCGGCAATTTTTAAAAGCATTAAAAAGAAGTTGATTAGTAAGAATGAGAAAGAAAAAGAGGTGACAAACTATAAACAGTCAAGAGATTTTTGAAAGATTTTTTGATTTGTA
>SAMEA3663028__coassemble_51_pt1 | contig 77082 bp, 74 predicted proteins | sample SAMEA3663028__metabat2_high_PE_020 | metagenome-assembled genome bin SAMEA3663028 (sample SAMEA3663028) | pig gut metagenome | biome: pig gut; feature: pig-associated habitat; material: faeces | place: France | collected 2012
AATCCTTTTTCTCTGTTTGCACTATTGCTTCCGTACCACTTCATTCCCATAAGGTCTATTGAGCCACCGATGTATGCAGGCATTGCCATAAATCTTCTGTCATCACCTTCATCAAGCGGCATATTTTTAAATGGTGATTCCTTTGGGAATGAAACCTGGCTTCCGTGAGAGTTATGATTTTCTCCACCCATAACATAGTCTCCTACATTAAGGCACTTAACCACTTCTTCCATTGTTTCTATACATGCCGGCATGTCTTTAACTCCGGCTTTAATCATGTCTTCTTCACTTAAAAATAAAAAATCAATTGTTGGATAGCCCATAAAATTCCCTCCCATTAGAGCGTCCGTAGCGCTCATATCAAAAAAAGGAGCTGAAATAATCAGCTCCTTTGCTCTATGTACTCACTCTACACCCAAATAAATACTTATTCAATTACTTAATTTTGCCATTTGTATACTTATTTTTTACCATTGCTGCTTATTTTTAAGTATGTTTTGGTTGCTGCATCGTGATGCAATGAATATTTCCTCCTCCGTACACAATCTCTCTTGTGTATACACCTACTACTTCTTTATCTGGAAATATTTCTTTAATCTGGGATATTGCAAGGTCATCGTTCACATCACCATACTGAGGTACAATTACACCATTGTTTGTAATCAAAAAATTAAGGTATGAAGCAATACATAAATCTCCATCTTTTCTTGGAACTGTTCCTTTTTCTGTCTTAATAGTATCTGCTCCATTCAATAAAACTTTATCGTGCGGAGTACACACTTTATGAACTTTTAATTTACGTCCTTTTGCATCTGTCATTTTAATAAGGGCATTATAATTATTCATTGCAACTTCATAGAAAGGATCTTCTTTATTTTCTGTATATATGCACGCAACTTCTCCTGGTGCAGTAAAGCAGGCAACATCATCTACATGACCGTTTGTCTCATTTGGGTCTATTCCGTCTTTAAGCCATAATACCTTAGAGCATCCTAGATATTCGCAAAGTCTGTTTTCTATTTCTTCTTTCGACAAACGTGGATTTCTCCCCTCTGAAAGAAGACACATTTCAGTTGTTAAAACAGTTCCTTCACCATCTACATGAATACTTCCGCCTTCAAGAATAAAATCGTCTGTTCTATATCTGTCGATTTGTTCAATTTCACATATTTTGCCAGCTATTGCATCATCGTTATCCCATGGATAATACAGCCCATCATAAAGTCCGCCCCATGCATTAAACTTAAAATCACATGCTCTTATTTTTCCTTCTGCATTCAGCAAAAAACAAGGACCGACATCTCTGCACCATGCATCGTCAGAAGGAATCGGTATTACTGAAGCTTTCCCATCAAGCATCTTTTCAGCTAATGGGATTTCTTCCTTTTCAACAAGCATTACAACATTAGTAAAACGGCTTATTGTCTTTGCCACATTTGCATAGGCTTCTTTTGCAGGTTGTGCATTTAATCTCCAGTTGTCAGGACGTTTTGGCCAAATCATAAATACTTTTTCCTGTGAATAAAATTCAGCGGGCATGTAATATCCATCCTGCTTTGGAGTACCTTTTAAAACAGCCATTTATTTATCTCCATGTGTCATTATTGTTCCATACATTTCTGGTCTTCTGTCTCTGAATATACACCATTCTCTTCTGAATTTTGCAAGTTCATCAAGATCGAATTCAGCAGTAATTACACCTTCACTATTTCCCATACTTTTCACTATATTGCCCTGATTATCTGTAATAAATGAATTACCATAAAATGTCATTGAAGAATTATCATCATCTTCTGTACCTATTCTGTTAGATGCAATTACTGGCATCATATTTGCTGCAGCATGTCCTGCCATTGTATTTCTCCAATGTGAGGATGAATCATAATCAGAATCCTTTTCTGAGCCTATTGCTGTAGGGAACAAAAGTAGCTCTGCACCTTGTAATGCAAGGCATCTTGCAGTTTCAGGGAACCACTGGTCCCAGCATATTCCTATGCCGATTTTTCCAAACTTTGTATTCCAAACCTTAAATCCTGTATCACCTGGTGTAAAATAGAATTTCTCTTCATATTGTGGATTATGTGGAATATGTGTTTTTCTGTATATTCCAAGATTTGTGCCGTCAGCATCTATTACAACTACAGAATTAAATTGTGTGTTTCCTCTCTTTTCAAAAAAACTAACCGGAATAACAACTGATAGTTCTTTAGCGACTTTAGTAAACCTCTTTATTGCTGGATTTTCTTCAATAGTTGTTGCCAGTTCCAAATAGCTATACTTTTCAAGCTGACAAAAATACGGTGTTTCAAATAACTCCTGAATCAGCACAATATTTGCACCTTTGCTTACTGCCTCTCTGACAAGCTTTTCAGCATTATCAAGTGTCGCTTCCCTATTCCAGCTGCATGCCATCTGAGTTGCAGCAACAATAACTTTTCTCATAATTTCTACCTCATTCTATAAACAATTTTTCCACCGACGATTGTTACAAGTACTTTTGTATCCTTCATTATTAAAGGAGTTACCTTTGTTATATCCCTGTCAAGAACAATAAAGTCAGCGTATTTTCCTTCTTCAATACTACCTAATTTATCTTCCATACCAATACTATTGGCTGAACCAAGTGTATAGCACATAATTGCCTCAGATATGTTAATTTTCTCCTCTGGATGGTATCCCAAAGCTGGTTTTCCATCATTAGCTTCTCTTGTTATTGCCCTATATATCTGAACAAATGGATTCATACTGCTTGCAGTATAATCTGTCCCAAAAGAAACATTTATGCCTGTATTTATTATTGATTTGATTTTCCATAATTTTTTTCTGTCTTCATGATCAAACACTTTCAGATATGGATTATTTTCAAAGAAATTTGTCGGTGCAAGAAAATCAGGTGTTAAGTTTGCAGACAATTTTTTACCTGATTTATTCATTTTTTCCAGCTTGTTCAGCTCTTCAGAATCAATCGTGTCGAGATGCTCAATGCTATATCTATAATCGGATTCTATACCTGACTCAAATGCCTCATTATAAGTATCAATTGCAATCTGAACAGCTCTGTCACCACATGAATGTGTATGCATTGCAAGACCATGTTTGTATGCTAAATTGATATACTCAATAAGCTTTTCCTTATTAAGATAGCATGCTCCTTTTGTGTCCTTGTCGAAATATTTTCTCTTCATATATGCTGTATGTCCGGAGCCAGTTCCATCTAAAAACACCTTTAGTGCATTTAATCTGAACATATCGCTGTTCATATATGATTTTGCATATTCTATAGATTTATCTGTTGCCTCTTTTGCATCTAACGATGCAAAAACACGAACATTAAGCTGTCCATTATCAAGCAATTCTTTTATTATTTTGTAGACATTCTCATCAGCATTATAAAAGTCCATTCCATTTACAGCTGTTACACCATATTCGGTCCAGATATCCAACATTGATTTAATATTCTCAATCGTATCAGGAACTTTGTATTTTACAATTACATCCATTGCTTCCTTATCAACAAGAATTCCATCCGACACTTTATTTATTTCATTGAGTAATACAGAATTACACCAGACCATATGAAGGTCAAGGTCGGAAGCATAAAACGGTACATCTTTTATTATTTCATCAATATCATATTTAGTTGGTAAAATGCCACCTAAATTCGCTGCATACCATTTTTCTCCTATTATTATGTCCATATCCTTATGCTTCTCGTAAAAGTCTTTTACAAGCGCTTTACAATCATCAATTGAAGAAGCACTGCTTAAGTCAACCTTTGGAATATTAGCCATAATATGAGTATGTCCGTCAATAAAGCCTGGCATCAGAAAATGATTTTCAAAATCATAGATAACAGTATTCTTATCGCAATATTCTGTTATTTTATCCTTTTCGCATACTTTCAGTATTATCCCGTTTTTTACAGCGATTCCGCCTCTTATACACTCTCCTGTAACTGTATATATGTTTTCACAAAGATAAACAAAGTCTGCTTTATTCATACACCTTAATCCTTATAAACAGTTTTTCCACCGACCATTGTCATCAGAACTTTTGTATTTCTAATTTCGTTTTCTTTTGCGGCTAAAATATTCTTATTAAGAATAATAATATCGGCAAACATGCCTTTTTTTATCATTCCGATTTCATCTTCTCTGCTGTATGCTCTTGCAGCATATTTTGTATATCCTAAAAGAGTCTCTTCAACTGATAATTTTTCATCAGGATTGTGACTAGCCTCTTTTCCATCAAAAAATTTTCTGCTTACTGCTGCATAAATGTTATTAAACGGGTTAATATCTACGACAGGATAATCAGTTCCGATTGCAATCTGACCACATGAATCAAGAAGAGTTTTTGTCATCCACTCATATTTGATTCTTTCCTCACCAACCTTTTTTATCTTGCCATCTAAGTCAAGAATAATATGAATTGGTTGCATTGAAGGTATTACATCCAGTTCTTTAAATCTTTCAATATCCGAAGGGTCAATACTTTCAATATGTTCTATTGTATTGGCAAGATTTCTCCCTGTTTTTTCTCTTGCTAATTCAAATGCATCAAGTGCCATTCTCACAGCCAGGTCACCAATAGCATGAATTCTCACAGGAAAGCCTGCCATATTTGCTTTTAACACTGAGTCATTAAGCTCCTTTGCAGATTTCGCAGGTACTCCAATACCAGCAGTGTCTGGTCTATCAGAATAAGGATCAATAAACAATGCTGTATATGTTTCGGCAACACCATCAATAAATCCTTTTACTCCAGATATTTTCACATAATCATTATCTATTTTCTTTTTCCAGTCAGCAGTTTCATCAAAGCTGTCTGTATCATAGAGCTTTGGGAAAATATGTAATCTTGCAGAACATTCACCATTTTCAGACATTTTTTTTATAAAACTATATTTATTAAAATGTTCTTCATCATATTCTCCTGGAATCATTTCACTGAGTGACGTGATTCCAAGACGTGCTGTATAACCAAAAAAATTCTTATAGATTTCTTTGAATTCATCATCTGAAAATTCGCTGTAATATTTTTCAGCAATACTGCATGCTTCCATTTCAAGAAGCATTCCTGAAGGTTCACCGTCTTCATACTTTGCAACATATCCCATTGATACTTCAGTATCTTTTGTGATACCACACTCTCGTAACGCTTTGCTATTAAGCCAGAAGCTATGACAGTCAGCTGCCATAAGATACACTGGTTTGTCTGGTATTACTGCATCAAGACTTTCTTTTGTTGGCAAAACATCTGTTCCCCAGTTTGTTACAAACCAGCCTCTCCCTCTTATTCTTTTCTCGTCAGGATGAGCGTCTGAATATTCCCTGATTATTCTTGCACAATCAGCTTCAGACACTGAATTTTCAATTTCGCAGCACACGTGCTCACTATATGCAAGAGCCCCCGAAAAGAAATGCGTATGCGCATCAATAAACCCTGGCATAACAAATTCATCAAAAGCATCTATTATCATAGTATTACTATCAATGTATAAAGCTTCATCTTCAAGTGGTACTACATTCAATATTTTTGTTCCAGAAACTAATATACAGCCTGAAATAAGACCGCATTCATCAGCAGTAAATATATTATTTGACCTAATGCAATAATCTACACTCATTAAAGAACTTTATCTCCTCTTTCACCAGTTCTGATTCTAATAGCATCTTCGATTTTACTTACGAAAATCTTACCGTCTCCGACCTTTCCCGTTGATATTTTGTCGCAAATATCTGTAATGAGTTCAGATGCTTTCTCATCTGTTGTAACTACAGACACCTGTACTTTTGGCAATAGATTTATTGTAGTAGTCATTCCCCTTAATTCATGAGATGCCTCTTCTACGTATCCCTTTTGTGCTCCACATCCCATAACTGTTGATATTGTCATACCATTACAATTATGTTCATCAATTATTGATTTTAAAGTTTCAAGTTTTTCTGGCTTAATAATAATGATTAATTCTTTCATAGGTTGTCCTTTCTATGCTTTTAAGTTCTTAAGTTTATTAACCTGCATCTGTGTATTAATACTAATAATTATTATTATGACAAGTGTGATAATTGAAGACAGTGCATTAACCTCAGGTGATACTCCGTGCTTCACCATATCAAGTATTTTAAGTGGCAATGTCATTGAACCTGGTCCACTGCAGAAAAAGCTTATTACTATGTCATCAAGCGATAGAGAAATTGATAGCACAGCTCCTGATATTACTCCTGGTAAAATAAGTGGAAGTGTAACTTTCATAAAAGTGTTAAAATGATTTGCACCTAAGTCCATTGCTGCTTCCTCAAGATTTTTATCAAATCCGGCAAGTCTTGCTCTTACAGAAATAACAACAAACGGAATACAAAATGTTACATGCCCGAGTATCATTGTAAATAAGCCCATATCCATATTTAACATTGAGAAAATAGAAAGCAGAGCTACACCTAATACAATCTCAGGAATTACAATCGGAACATATAAAAGAATATCAAGTATCTTCTTACCTTTAATCTCGTATTTGTTTAATCCTACTGCACCGATTGTTCCAATAACTACTGAAATAACTGTTGATGTTACTGCTATTATTAAAGTGTTTTCTAAAGATTCCATCAGTGTTCTGTTTTTAAAAAAGGATCCATACCACTTTAAAGTAAATCCCTCAAATACGATGTTCATTTCAGATGTATTAAATGAAAAAACAATGACCATAATAATTGGGAGATATAAAAAGAACAAAACAAGTCCAATAAATATATTCCTTGATATATTTGTCATTTTTATCTTTTTGTCTCGGCTCATAAAGTCTCCTTCTCTGACAGTTTATATTCCACTTAAGTCATCCATGCTTCCACCTGCTTTTGTATATGCTTTTAGTAATAAAACCGTAATGATCATAAGCACTACTGACATTGCTGCTCCAAGTGGCCAGTTTCTTGCTGTAATAAACTGATTTTTAATCAGATTTCCTATTACAAGTGTCTTACTTCCGCCCATAAGATCAGTAACGAAATACAATCCAAGTGCCGGAATAAAGACCATAACACATCCAGCAAATATTCCTGGCTTTGTCAGAGGAAGCGTAACCTTTAAAAATGCTTTATATGGCTTTGCACCAAGGTCTGAGGCAGCCTCAAGCAAATATTTGTCCAGCTTTTCAATAGAACTGTAAAGCGGTAAAATCATAAATGGTAAAAGCATATATACAAGTCCAATAATTGCACCTGTAAGGCTATATACAAGTTTCAGTGGTTCATCACTAAAGCCTAACCACATAATTATCTTATTTACTATTCCTTCACTTCTTAATAGATTAATCCAGATGAATAATCTGATTATCATGCTGACGCAAAATGGAACCATAATTAATGACATAAATACCGTCTTTTTTATCTCGCTTTTTTTTGCTATGAAGTATGTAAACGGATAAGCAATTAGTAAACATATTGCTGTAACTGCAAATGACATAACAATTGACTTTAGGAATGTCTTTAAATATAAAGGATTTAATATTTCCAAATAATTCTTGAAGCTAAACCCTAATTCCACGCCTCCATATGTACCAGCATTCATAAAACTAATAGCTATAATATAAATAAAAGGAACAGCTACTAATAAATACATCCACGCAGCCAGAGGTAAAATCATAGTGTATTTTGCAACTTGTGATTTTATCCTAAATGTGCCCTTATTCTTTTCTTTTTTCATAGGCTACTCCTATTTTGAAAATTTTATATCTTCAATAGTCTTATATACAAAATCGTTCTGAGACTTGATTACAACAGCGTCCTTCTCGTTCCAGCCAAGATAAACCTTTGTACCAACTCCCATTACGTCTTCTTTTGAAAAGTTACTGCATTTAATCCTGTTGTCATTTGGTAATGAGACAATCGTTTTGATAATATTTCCTACATAAATATGTTCGGATATAGTACCTCTTAACGAAAAATTCTCAAACGGTTTATCTGATATTTTTGTGTTTTCAGGTCTTACAGAAACATATACAATTTCGCCAGTATTCACATCAGTTTTATCTCCGATAATATGTCCATTTTCAAGGCTCACTCCAATATAATTATCATTAACTTCACTGACAACTCCGTAGAAAATATTTGATTCTCCAATAAAATCAGCAACAAATTCCGTGGAAGGCTTCTCATAAATTTCTCTTGGGTAAGAAAGCTGTTCAAGATTTCCTTTATTCATGATGGCAATACGGTCACTCATTGTAAGAGCTTCTTCCTGATCATGTGTAACATATACAAAAGTAATTCCAAGTCTTCTTTGCAGCTTTTTAAGTTCAATCTGCATCTGCTTTCTAAGCTTTAAATCAAGAGCTCCAAGTGGCTCATCAAGTAAAAGTACCTTTGGCTCATTAACAAGTGCTCTTGCAATAGCAACCCTTTGTTTCTGTCCGCCCGATAACTGGTCAGGTTTCCTTTGTTCAAATCCGCTTAATTGTACAAGTTCAAGAATTTCTGTAACCTTCTTTTTTATCTCATCCTTTGGAAGCTTTTTCATGTTAAGTCCAAAGGCTATGTTTTCATATATTGTCATATGTGGGAAAAGAGCATAATTCTGGAAAACAGTATTTACTGCTCTCTCATATGGCTCTTCATCTCTTACCTCTTTTCCATCAACGAAAATTTCTCCATCAGTCTGTGTTTCAAATCCGGCAATCATTCGGAGTGTGGTAGTTTTACCACACCCCGATGATCCTAGTATGGTAAGAAATTCGCCCTTGTAAATATCAATGCTCAAATTTCTGACGACATGGTTATCGCCGTAATATTTATTTACATTTTTTAAACTTACAATTACTTCTCTCTCGTCCATAAATAATTAACCTTTCAGTTTAGTCCAGAGCTCAACAATTTTATTGAGTTCGTCTCCTATATCAGTAAGAGTACATGCTCTTTCTTTTGCATCCGTAGGAGGATTTGTTAACACATTACCTTCGAAATCGTCTCCTAGTATTTCCAATGCCTTGGTATTTGGATTAATATACGGGAATTCCTTTGAAATTGCTGCACTTGCATCTGCATCTAATATATAATCAAGAAGCTTGTATGCATTTTCCTTATTTTCACCCTTTGCTGTAATCATCATTGCATCTGCACCCATGTATACGCCCTCTGATGGGTAAATGCATTCAATAGATGGAACTTCCTGCTGTGCCAAAAGTGCTTCTGCGCCATATAGTAATCCGATAGGACATTCCCCATTAATCATCTCTGTCTTTGGACTTGTACCATCAAATACATGTACATTCTTAAATAATGCTGTCCAATATTCTTCAACTGCTGCAAGAGCTTCGTCTGATGTATCATTAGTATCAAATCCCTTAGCCATTGCTGCCATTGCATACATTGCTCTTGTATCTTCTATTGCAACAATAGTGTCTTCATATTCTGGTTTTAATAAGTCAGCATAACTTGTTATTTCATCTGTAATAACATCTGTATTAACTGCTATAACTGCTGATGCAAACATATATGGAAGTGAATACTTATTCTCAGGGTCATTTTCTCTTCCTAAAAGAGCCTCATCAAGATTACCAATATTTGTAATCTTGCTCTTGTCTAATTCTTCTAACATTCCTTCTCCACTAAATATAGGAGTGTAGTTCTCAGGTGCAATAATCAAGTCATATGTCCCTTCTTTTGACGATTTTACTTTTGCAAGCATTTCATCAGCAGATGCATATGTAGTCATATTAACCTTAAGCCCTGTCTTTTCCTCAAATCCTGCGATTACGCTGTCAGGAATATATTCGGTCCAAATAATAAGATTGACCTCATTTGTTGCTTCTGGTGCAGCGTCTTCAGTACTGCTCTTTGAAGAGCCTCCACAGCCAACAAGCATTCCTAAAGCCAGCGTCATTGATAATAACAATGCTCCAATTTTTCTCATCTTCATATTTTTCCTCCTTTTGTACCTTAATAGATACTTGATTTTTTGTACTTTTACGTACAACAAAAAGGCAATGGGATTTAGCCCCATTGCCTTTTTATTAATTAATAATATAATATGGAATCTCTTATTTCAATTATGAATAATAACCATTTATATTACACATGAAAAGTATTTGTACTACTTTTTTGTTATTGTGAATTATTATTTCATATATGGTTCATCCCAAAGATTTAATGTTGTTCCTATGCCAAGTTCTAAAGCTTTCTGATAACAGTCATATCCCCAGGATAAATCTTCAAGTGGCATTCCTCCTATTGAGCACATAACGATTTCATCTTTGCTCTCTCTGCCTTTTGAAATACCGTTAACTATATCGCATATATTAATTACTTTATCCCTTGAAACGACACCACTCTTTACAAGATGAACGAAGTGGATTCCCATAATTACCCATTCTCTCTTGTTGCCAAGTTCATCAACAGGTCCTCTTGCAATAAAGTTGCTCAAATATTTTTCATACATTCCATAATTATCAACTACCATTTTTGTTTTTGTAAAGTCTTCATACTTCCTGTATAAAAAAGAGCCCATTGAAAATACGGTTGCACCTTTTTTGAACCATTCAAGCTTAAACTCCTCCAGATTTTCTGGTGAAACACTCATAGCCTCACTTACAACATCAGCATCTTCACATGCCTCCTTAAGGCTATCACAAATTATTATCTCTTTCACATTTGGATAATTCTCCAAAATGAACTTTTTCATATCAAGTGCAGTCTTAGATGTTTTAGAGCTGCCTCTAAGCTTGATAGTCTTAATATTAGGAAGAACCTCCATGTAACACATAAGAGCACATTTATTTATTACTCCCGGTCCAATAAGTGATAGCACCTCGCTGTCTTTATTAGCAAGATATGTTGCAGCCATTGCAGGCATTGCACCTGTTCTCATTGCACTTAATAGATTCGCAGACATTATTGCCTTTGGAGCGCCTGTGTCAACATCTGAAAGCGTAACCATAAGTATTGATCTTGGAAGATTTAGCTTTGAGTTATGACTGTTAGAGCCATAATATTTCTGTCCTGCTATGTGAAATCTTCCACCTAGGTATGCAGGCATAGCCATAAATCTTCTGTCTGGTCCGTCATCTAGCGGGAAATTCTCAATGTCTGATTTCTTAGGGAAATTCATCTGAAGTCCATGCTCATCTGCCTTTGGTCCTCCTAAAAGGAAATCCTTTTTTCCAAATAGAGATAAAGTATCCCTCATAGTCTCAATACATCTTTTTGCATCAAGAACTCCCGACTTTATCATATCTTCTTCATTTAAATATAGAAAATCTATCTTCATAAATTTGCCTCTGATGAATTATTACTGTTTAAGCTTTGTCCACATCTCGTCATATTTTGCCAATGTGTCTGAATCAAGATACTTAACATATTCTCCTGATGCTACAACCTCTGCCGGCACATTTTTAGAAATGTTTCCTGTATACTCTTCTCCCATTAATGCAAGTGCTGCATCGTTAGGACATAAGTATGGGAAGTCCTCAATATTCATTTTGGCTGCTTCAGCACTCATCATATAATTGATAAATGCATAAGCGTTATCAACATTTTTAGCGCCCTTTGGAATTACCCAGTTATCAAGGAATACATATGCTCCTTCCTTTGGATAAACAATATCGATATCTGGATTTTCATCCATTGAAAGCGCAACTTCTGCTGACCATACCATACCAACTGTACAGTCTCCTGAAATAAGAGCTGACTTAGGTGAGTCTGAATCATAAAGCTTAATATTATCCTTAAGTGTTAAAAGCTTTTCCTGAATTTCTGCTAACTTTGCGTCATCTGTTTCATTCATTGAATAGCCCATACTTCTTGCTGTCATACCGATAATCGCTCTGTAATCATCAAGAACAACAATTTGTCCTTTTAATGAAGGATCAAATAAGTCATCATAAGATGTAATCTCCTTATCAACTTTAGCTCTATTAACTGCTATACATGCTACACCACCTTCATATGGCATGCTGTATTTGTTTCCTTCATCAAAACTTGGATTTAAAAATGCACTGTTGATGTTCTCAATATTAGGAAGCTTTGTCTTATCAAGTTCCATAAGCTTATCCTGTGCAACAAGATATTCCACGGCATAGTCACTTGGAAGTAGCACATCATATGTTCCCTCTGCCTCTGACTTAAACTTTGCAAGCATGTCCTCATTTGATGAGAATGTTGAAACATTAACCTTTATTCCCGTCTCCTGCTCAAATGCCTGAATAGCGGCTTCGGATACATACTCAGTCCATATAAAGACATTGAGTTCTCCCTTTGACTCTTCTGAAGCATCCTTACCACAGCCTGAAAAAAGACATGCGATAAGCACTACGCTCATTAATAAACTAAGTAATTTCTTTTTCATAATATTTGTCCTCCTTTATATAGAATCCGTATAAAAACGTTCTATTTTTTTCTGTTTAACAAATCAGTCTGTGTTAATGCAACAAACAGAATTGTTCCGACAAGTATGATTGTTGACAAAGCATTTACATCAGGTGCTACACCACTCTTAACACTTTCCATAACCTTAAGCGGATAAGTCTTTGTCTGACCATAGACAAAGTAACTGATTATTACGTCATCAATTGATAATGTAAAAGCAAGGAGCGCACCTCCAAATATACCAGGTGCTAATACAGGTAATGTAATATTAAAAAATGTCACGAGTCTGTTAGCGCCTAAATCCATGCTCGCTTCTTCAATTGAATTATCATATCCTGAAAGTCTTGCCCTGACATTGAAAATTACAAACGGTACACAAAATGTTACGTGCGAAAGAATTAATGTAAGCATTCCTCTTGGAATATTTACTTTAGCAAAAATTGTAAGTAATGAAATACCAAGAACAATCTCTGGAATAACTACTGGAACATAAAGTAATCCGTCAATAATTGATTTACCCCTGAACTTGTATTTGTACATTCCAATTGCTCCAAGTGAACCAATAATAGTTGCCAAAAGAGTACTCACTATCGCAATTATCATTGTATTTCCAAATGCTTCGATAAGTGATGAGTTACTCCATAGCTTCACATACCAGTCAAATGTAAATCCCTTCCATGACATATATGGCTTTGTAGTTGTTGCATTAAATGAGTTAACAACAATAACCGAAATTGGTAAAAACAGGAACAGATATACTAATGTACAAAATGCTATGCTTATACCTTTTTTTGCTTTTGTTTTAGTTTTTCTTCTCATAAATTACACTCCGAGACTTTCCATATCTCCACCCATTCTCTGATAGATCTTTACAAGAATCAGTGTTACAACAATAAGAATTATTGATAATGCTGCACCAAGCGGCCAGTTGTTACCACTTTGGAACTGCCTTTCAATTAAGTTACCAATTACATCTGAATTACCGCCGCCAAGGATATCTGAAATGAAGAAATATCCTAAGCATGGAATAAATATCATAATACTTCCTGAAAAGATTCCGCTTGATGTAAGTGGTAATATCACTTCAATAAATGTCTTATATGGCCTTGCACCAAGGTCTGATGATGCTTCAAGAAGTGATGCATCAAGCTTTTCTATTGCTGCATATAACGGAAGTACCATAAAAGGAATAAGGCAGTAAACCATACCTAAAATCGTGGTTCCTCTTTTGAAAAGAAAATCAAGTGGTTCCTCGACTATATTAAGTGCTGTTAAAATTCCGTTAAGCCATCCGCTTGTTCCAAGGAACGTCCTCCATCCGTATACTCTTATTAATGAATTTGTCCAGAACGGTATGATAACAAGCATATACAGTAGCTGCTTTTTTTTGCTCTTTGTTCTTGCAATTATGTATGAAAAAGGATATGCAATAACAATACAAATTAGTGTAGTTACAAGTGCAATTACTATTGACTGAACGTATATCTTAATATAGTCTGCATTAATGAGTCTTAAGTAGTTATCAAATGTAAAATCATATGTAACATTATAGAATTCATCAAGTGAACAAAAGCTCATTACTCCGACATATACAAGCGGAACCGCAACAAGTAAAATCATAAGCAGTGTTACAGGTCCTACAGTAAGAAGAGCAGGTATAGTATTGGCTCTTAGTTCATGTTTTGATTTTTTGTTTTTCACAAATATCACTTCCTGTCCTATTTATAAATCAACATGATTTATAAAATTATGCGAGTTTGATTTCATCAAGAACCTTAAATATCTTGTAGCTGTCATTATGAATAAGAACAGCATCTTCTATGTTCCAATAAGGGAATATTCTGCTTCCTATTTCAGGTAATTCCTGTCCTGCAAGTCTTTCAATCTTAAGTTCATTTCCATTTGGAAGAGATACAATACACTTAAGTACTGAACCGACATATACATAATCCTTAACCTGTGCTACAAGCTCAAAGCCATCAACAGGAGTTTTTGAAAATTTCATTTTCTCAGGTCTTACTGATATAGTTGCATACTCAAGAATGTTAAACGAATTATCACATGCAACTTTTACAGCACCGTTCTCAAGAGTTATCGTTGCAACAGAATCATTTATACTTGTAACACATCCATCGTATGTATTCGTTTCACCAATAAATGTTGCAACAAACCTTGTTGCTGGATGTTCATATATTTCAGTAGGTGCTGCAAGCTGATCTATTATTCCATCATGCATTACCGCAATTCTGTCACTCATTGTGAGTGCCTCTTCCTGATCATGCGTAACATATATAAAAGTAATGTTCAGCTTTTTCTGTAATCTCTTTAATTCAAGCTGCATCTGCTTTCTAAGCTTTAAGTCAAGTGCTCCTAAAGGCTCATCAAGAAGCAATACTCTTGGCTTATTTATAAGTGCTCTTGCTATTGCAACTCTTTGCTTCTGACCACCTGATAACTGCGATGGATATCTTTTTTCAAAGCCCTGAAGCTGAACCATTTCCATCATTTCAAGAACTCGTTCTTTTATTTCAGCTTTCGGAACCTTCTTCATCTTTAATCCGTATGCAATATTGTCAAATATAGTTTTATGTGGGAATAATGCATAGGTCTGAAATACTGTATTTACATTTCTTTCAAAAGGCTCTTTTTCTTCTATTGATTCGCCTTCAACCTTTATTGTTCCGCTTGTAGGCTCCTCAAATCCTGCTATCATTCTTAATGTTGTAGTCTTGCCGCATCCTGAAGAACCAAGAAGTGTAAGAAACTCACCTTCATTTACAGTAAGGTTTAAATCTTTTACAACATGATTTGAACCATATATTTTATTTACGCCTTCTATTTCAACTATCTTTTTCATGTGACACCTCACTTAGGTTAGAGCGCTTTGATTCCTCTTTCACCTGTTCTGATTCGAATTGCGTCTTCTACTGATTTGACAAAAATCTTTCCGTCTCCTACATGATCTGTAGCACATGTTTCACGAATTAATTCGATAATCTTTTCTACATCGCTGTCATCTACTACAGCTTCAACCTTAACCTTTGGCAATAAATTAATAGTTGTCTTAAATCCCTTTAATTCGTTTACGCTTCCTTCTTCTGAGCTGACACCCTTCTGCGTACCACATCCCATCACTGTTGAAAGTGTCATACCGCCACAATTCACGTTATCAAGTATTTCCTTAACAGCCTCAAGCTTTTCAGGTCTAATTAGCATTACAAGTTCTTTCATAGTTTCTTCCTCCGTAACCACACAAAAAGGGCTTATCCTTAAAAATAGGATAAGCCCCGTTGCTTATTATAATTTTTGATTAATTTGAATAATATACTATATAGCTACCACTTTCAATTCACATATTTTACCATTTTTATAACACAAAAGTAGTACTTATTCCTTCTCTTTTATCATCTTAAATAACTGGACACGATTTTTTATTCCAAGTTTTCTGTATATATTAAGAATGTGTTTCTTTAAAGTATTAGTCGTAATAAAAAGCTCTTCGCAAATGACTGTGTTTTCTTTTCCTGACATAAGCTCTTTTAATACGATTGCTTCTCTCTTTGAAAGTTCAAAATTTGCAATTGCTTCTGAAATTGTAAGCTTCTCCTCTGATGTTTCCATTCCGAGTGTATATTTCTCAAGTCTGTATGCCAAGTGGTCTTTAAGCATATCAAGAATAAAAATGTCATCATAATGGAAGTTTTCTTTACCTATTGTTCTGTAAAATGTAATTGTACCTAAGAACTTTTTATTTCTTGCAATAATCATCTGCAAAGCATAATGCCAGTTATTTGGCTTATACACCTTTTTATAATAGTCAGTCTCTACTCTGGATTCATCAGACATAATATCTGTTTCTCGGTATATAAGAGTTTTCCCACTAACCATAATTCCTCTGCTATAATCTAAGTGTTCGTACATTTCAGAAAGGTCAATATCACAGTTATATGTTACCGGATTACAGAGAATATGTCCTTCTTCTTTTGATGCAAGGAAAAAATCTGCACTGTCGTAATCGATTACCATTTTAAGCTGCTCAAGAAGCTCCTTACGCATTTCGTCGAATTTCTCGGTAGTGTATATTTTATATATTATGCTGTTTAGTATAATCCAGTCATTTGTTTCAAGCTTTCTCATAATAACGTCCTCGTATTATTAGTGTTCATTATCAATCAGCTTTATTACAGCTGTATTTGCATATGTTAGCGGTTCGTTGTGTATAAAAAATATCGTACCTTCTATTGGTGAATAAAGTGTTTCAAGTACATCGCCCTCATATGGATTTAATATTTGTGCTAACGGGCTTCCAGCCTCTACTTTTTCACCAGCTTTAACAAGTGGTTCGAAAAATCCTGACTTTGCTGTCCTTACTGAAATAAAATCATGGTCATTAATAACACGGATATTTTTTTCAACTATTGCACTGTACTTTATCATGCCATTATTTGCCATAAAGTTCATAACAGATAGAACGGCCTGGCCAGCTCCAGATTTGGAAATTTTCTCTGTAGAATTTGTATACAGTGAAAATGCAGTTGTCTCCCATACCTGCCAGTTATAATTTAGTGTTGCAGTATCATAAGGTCTTACATTTCTTTCGACAATATATTTTAGTCCAAACTTTTTAGCCTCATCACTTACAGTAAATCCTTCCTCCATATATCTTATATGAGGAACAAAATCGCCTGGCATATAAAACGATGCGAACTGGATTCCGTATTTATAATCCATTATCTCTTTAAATACACCGTCAGCTATTCTCTGAGTTGTCTCACCAAGATTGTAGCCTGGGAACATGCGGTTAATATCGGTATTATCAGTAGGCCAGAATCTCTTTTTTATATTTACTGAATACGGATTAACTGAAGGAATGACAAGTATTTTATGTCCTTCCTTAATTCTTCCTTCTTCCTCAAGCTGCTTCATTTTTTTAATGAGCTGCGAACAGCAGTATATCTGCTGTATTTCATTTCCTCTAGTATTGCCGATAATACAGACTGATTTTTCTCCTTCACCGAATTCATATCCGGTAACTCTGAAATCATCTCTGTACATTCCCTTTATTTCATAAATAATTCTTTTATTCACAGTTTAAGACCTCCTCTTTGAGTATTCGACCCATTAATGAGCCTTCATCTACTATTGGATAGTCTCGTATTGTAAATAGCATTCCGCCATTTGGTGCAATTACTTCATCAAGTATTTTTCCACGAAGCGGGTCTACTATTCTTCCAATTAAGTCACCCTTTTTAAGAAGTGCTCCATGCTTTACTTCAGGAATAAAAAGTCCGCTTGCAGTTGCGTTAAGATATATTACATCATCTGGATCTTCTGAAATCATTGGCGTTTTTGCTTTAATTACATCGCCCTTCCATATTCCAAGCTCTTTCATAAGACAGAAGATTCCATCTATCATCTGATCGCCATATGTCCTTGTAAGTCTCATGCCAACGCCCATCTCAACAACAAGTACAGGTGTCCCTATACTGTTAAGACTATGCGCAAATGTTGCTTCAAGAACAGTGCTTGCACCATGAACCCATATAAAATCTACATTAGCGCATTTTGCAAGTGGAACAAGCTTATCAGCATGAAGTTCATTAATTCTAATCTGAGGAATTTCAGTAAGATAAATATTACTTGCATGAATATCAACTACGCAGTCGGCACCAGCAACGTCATCCATAATTCCAGCTGCAATATATTCAGTCATATTGCCATCAATATTACCTGGGAACAGCCTGTTCATATCAAGGTCAAATGCCGGAATTCCTCTTGTAATTGAATCAATTCCAAGAGGATTCATTGCTGGATAAATATCAACCACTCCACAAAGCTTATCTTTGTTTTCTTCGATTCGTCTCTGAAGCTCATAGCACACATACTGTCCTTCAAGCTCGTCTCCATGAATACCAGTAACTACACATATCCGTTTCATATTATCACTAGTATTATCTGGTGCAATCCGGTTCTTTTTTATCATTAACTTCTCGTCAATCGGAAGCCTGACCGATGTGACAATCTCTACCATTTTTCATTCCTTACCTTTAATAATATTTCTGTACATTTACAGATATTTCCTGTGTCTGAGTTCCGCCACCCCACATAACTCCTCTGTTAATTGAGCAGTCAAAAGCGTCTCTTCCAACACCAAGTTTTATGTATTCATAAGTTATGCATTTATTATTTGTCGGGTCAAAAGCAACATAATTTTCGCCTGAAATTGCTTCAACCCAGGCATGGCTTTTTCCCTCTCCTACAATAAGCCCGCATACGTATCTTGCCGGAATATTAAATAGCCTCAACAGACAAATGAATATGTGGGAAAAATCCTGACATACTCCATGTCCTCTTGAAAAGCTGTCTTCTGCAGTAGTATCTATTTCAGTGCTTCCTGGTACATATTCCATTTTTTCATGAAGCCTGTTCATAATAAGGAGGCACTTATCAATTACATTATCACATGCACTTACTTCACCTTTAAGCTCATCCGCATATGCCTTAATATTGTCTCCTGGAATGCATTTCCCGTATGGATACTTGTACATTCCTGATGTGTTAAGATTTACGCCTCCTGATGTGTTGACATTGTATGTTTCGACAAGTCCCTTAATGATAAATTCAAATTCACTATGCTTTGAATTAACACATCCAATAATCTGGCTGTTTCCAAATGAATCATTACTGCTTGATGATTTGGATTCAGGTGTCATTTTGATATCATACGATATACTTCTCTGTCTGAAATCATTAGTAGGAATTGACTTAATAGTGTAGTAACATTTGTCAACAGGTTCGGAATATGTGATTTTCATCTTATATTCATAGTTTAAAAACGCCACATTTTCACCTTCTGTTCTCTATACTATTATAGATTCGACATTTGCAATAATTCCGTCGTAGTCAATCACATTTTCATTTATCAAAGAGCTGACTTTTGTAAGCGCTGCTTCGCTAAATTGTATTCCGCTTCTTAAGACTCTTGGAATCATTCTATGTATCTCTCGTTTTAATTTTGACGGATCAAGTTCAAGCCTTGCATACAAATCAATTCTCTCAATACGTTTCCCGGCTTTAACTATATTTCTAATCTGCTCTGAGTCTATCTGGTCATCAATAATTCCCCAAAATGATAACAAATCATCCATGATATGCTGGATTTCAATCATTGGAGATATACTTTTAGCAGCATTATTCATCTCATAAACAGAAAGCTGAATGTATGAAAGCGCGTCAGAGCCGATAGTTTCCCTAAGCACTATTGCATTATCATATGCTCTTAGCAGGTTGCTGATTATTGAATCAGGTATGCTGTCATCAAAAGGATACCTTGTAAGAAAATCCTCCTTTGATGAATAAATATTTGGGATATCAAGCATTTCGCAATACTTGCCATACACTTCATCATTTGTATCAATCATTTTGTCAAAGCTGTTTGAGAAAAGCTTCAATGTAGTAAATACTCTTTCTGTGTATCTTCCTAACCAATAAAGATGATCCACCTGTTCTACTGATATAATACCCATGTGTCTTTAAAGCCTCCTCCCTGCGATGAATTAACAATGAAAGAATCCGGATTACGTGAAAATCTTGTCAGACCGCTTGCCCATACATATGGCTCATCTGCCATAAGCACAAACGCTCTTAAGTCTGCTTTTCTTGGAACAAGCTTTCCTTCATCCAAAATATCAAGATCCTGAAAATCAATTACTTCCTGAGCAATAAATCTTCGCGGCTCATTTTTAAGCAGCGTGATGAAGTCCTCCTTCTGCTTTTTAGTCATAGTATTTCCGAATACAACTCCGTATCCTCCGGCCTCCGCAACGTCCTTAAGTACAAGGTCATCAAAATGCTCCAGCACATATTTCATATCATCATCGTAAAATGGCAGATATGTCGGAGCATTTTGTAATATCGGTTCTTCATCAAGATAATACTTAATCATTTTTGGAACGAAATAATAAATTCCCTTATCATCTGCAACACCATTTCCCGGTGCATTAAGGAGTGCGACATTTCCTTTTCTGAACACATCATAAATATGAGGAATACCGATAAGTGATTCAGGATTAAAGTTCATCGGATCTAAATATTCATCTGAGATTCGTCTGTAAACAGCTCCAACTCTTTCCCTTACTCCATCTGCACTTATGTAATATAATACGTCATTATCTACAAACAACTCTGAACCTGTTACAAGGTGAGCACCTGTTTTTTCTGCAAGATACGAATGCTCGAAATATGCTGCATTATATCTTCCCGGTGTAAGAATTACAGTATGTCCTCCTGCATTGACATAGTCAAAAGTATTTCTTAAAAGCTTTGCATAATTTCTGTTATCAATAAGCTTTACATTATGAAATGTTTCCGGAGAACTCTTTCTGCATAAATCTCTGGCAATCATCGGGTAAGAAGCACCTGATGGGACTCTTAGGTTATCTTCAAGTATGTACCACTCGTTATTCTTCCCTTTTACAAGATCAATTCCCGATATGTGTGAATAAATATTCTTGATAGGAGTAACGCCTTCGCACTCAGCCATATATCCCGAAGAAGCATAGATGAAGTCATCAGGTACAACGCCATCCTTTACTATCTTTTTTTCTGAATAAATATCTTTCAAAAATAAATTGAGCGCCTCTACTCTTTGCTTTAATCCCTTTTCAAGAACTAAAAATTCTGCATTTTCTATTACTCTTGGAATAGAATCAAAAGGAAATAACTGCTCTTTAAAAGTGTTATTTTTATAGATTCCGAATTTAACACCGTAACGTGCAAGCAGATTGTTAATTTTGTCTGTGTGCTCTACAAGTTCTGTATCGTATCTCATAGCCTGTTCCTCCTTATGTTTGAGGACATAAAAAAGACGCCAATGTTATTCAACATTAGCGTCTTTGCTCTCATCTTTGAAAAGACCTTAACACAAATTAATATAGTTTGTCAAATATGTATTTTTAAAAGATAGCGTAAACTTATTGTCAGTTGGAAATGGATAGAGTTCGCCCTTGATGTTATGATTTGATGATCTTTGATTTTCTAAATCTTACTATTCCAACCTGGTATTGTCAAAAGTTTTATAATCCGCTTAAGTGATTTCTTATTCTTAAAATCTTTCTTGATGTTAATCCTGGCATTCTCGCCTGAATCCGTTCGATGTAGCTTCTGGATTGGTCATAGTGTTCTGCTATGATTTCCCCTGTAGATATCTCTTGTACTGGGATATCTTCTGTTCCTGTAGCCTCAAGCAATCTATGTTCTCTACTATATCTTACGAAGTCTATGATTCCTTCACGTCCATAATTACGTTCATAGCACCTAAGTTTACTCATTCTGTCAGCACCAGTCTGGCTCCATCCCATAGGTCTTGAACTAAGTCTATCTGATAATACGTGGCTAACATGACTTTCTGCACTACAGCCACTTACAAACTTGTTTTCAAGTGTTCTTCGTACAGCTGACCAATTTCCAAGTACATAGCTTCTTAGTGTCTCTATCGGCTCTGTTTTCTTCGCAGATTTCATCATCTCATTAGTATATTCATCAAATCTTTTTTTAGCCTTTGATTTCTTTGAATGCAGGAGATGCCACAGTTCCTGCTTTACTATTTCTTTTTCATCAAGCATCTGACCTGCAGCCTGATTTACATACTGCATCAAGTGATATTTATCAGCACAATACAAAGAATTTTCTATATAATGTATTCCACCCTTTATCCATAGCGCACCATCACCACTTATAAATACTCTTTTTATCTTTGATACATCATATGTTTTATTTATATAATCAGACACCTTACCCCAGAGTTTTTCGTTACCTTCTTTTCCAGGATATAATCCACTGAAATAAAACTTATTTACAAGCTCTTTTCTTGATTTATGTCCTGGAACATCTCTCTTGTATTCATAAACATATATGAGTTTTGATATAAAGCTTTTATTGTCTTTGTCATTATCTCCATGTTGTTCTGCCACATGGTCCTCATCGGCTTCTATGAATAAATAGTCTGTTTCCTTTAGTTCTTCAGGCCCTTCATAAGGCATTTCTTCAGCCAGCTGGTGAATCTTGTTCATCACAGTTGTTTTGGTGATTCTTTGTTTTGAAGGAAGTACCTTTGTCGCCTCTTCATAGCTTGTCTTTAAAGCTTCTGTAAGAAGCATAACCTCTGCTTCTTCAGTGAACCTTTCGTTTCTACTAAGTCCTATCATATCCTCAAGAAGGTATGTATATCCTCCATCTGCACATCTCTTAAAATATGTGCAATCAAATGTGATATCTCCAACAGAACTTATGATTTTTCTTTTATCATTTCTTTGGATAGTATACCTTCCAATTCTATAGCTGCTTTTACATATCTGCTCATTAACACTTGACAGTACCTTGCCTAGAAATTCGGCAGCAAATGATTCCGTTGATGCTTTTACTGACTTTTCCAAAGAATTAAAATCTTTAGGATTATCTAAAAAAGTTCCTTCTGCCTTTAATAAAGCATTAACCAATTCGTCTAATAATGATACAATAGTCATGAGAGTAGTCTCCTTTAATTTATAGTTTTTTTGTCGAAACCATTATATCAAAGGCTAACGATTACTCTCATTTTTTTATTTATTTTTTCAACTGATAAAATCTTTACACTAATTTTTTAAAAAAACATCATGAAAATAGCCCACACCGAATCACTTCGACATGGGCTACAAATTAACATTTCTAATCTTTACCATATTACTTTTTACTCCTAGAGTAGTGGATTAAGCACCTCTCTTAACATAAAAACCACCTCTCTTATCTTCTTGAAAATGTTTCGTAATACTCTCTTAAAAATTCTCTGATCTTCATATGTCTGTCCTCCTTTTTAAATTTATTGAATGGATTGGTTTGTTGTTGACATTATATTATCTCATTTATCTTATTATGTGAAATACATATTACACACACTTTATTATACCTTTTAGGTATAATAAAGATGTATGAAAAAATGGCTTACCGATAACCGGTAAGCCATTAAAAACATCAAATATATTTTGAGACCAAGGATACAGACTGTTTAGCCTTCGATAGCAATGTACTGCTTAGCCTCCACCTGTTTTTCATCTTTCTTAGGAATAAGTAATTTCAAAATACCATGCTTGAAGCTTGCTTTAATATCATCCTGCATAATTGCATCTCCTACATAAAAGCTTCTCTGGCATGAGCCACTGTATCTCTCCTTGCGGATGTAATTACCTTTCTTAGCTTCCTCTTCTGATTCAGCCTCGTCTTTATCCATACCCTTTGCTGCACTGACAGTTAAATAACCATCATTAAGTTCTACAGTTATCTCATCTTTACTAAATCCCGGAAGATCCATTTTCATCTCATACCCATTATCAGATTCCTTGATATCTGTACTCATAATGTTCTTTGCTCTGTGACCGTACAACTTCTTCTCGATGTTCTTAAAATCACGGTCATTAATTCCAAACCACGGATCCTGATAAAAATGGTCAAATAAATCAAAGCTATCATTAAAAATACTAGGTGTCATCATAGGTCATCCTTCCTTTCTCTAAATAAACTAATATAACAACCTTGCTAATATGTAACTTTGAACCTGGATGTTTGGAAGCACTCTAGAAATGTTTCTTTTCTTTTGTTCTGACTATGTTATATACCTTTTGTTAGCACTTGTCAATGGTGAGTGCTAATAGAATCTGTGATATTTTTGTGAACTATTTACATCTTCTCAAACTTAGATACTTCTCTTGATAATCCATCTGAAATATTCTTGTTTTCTCCTGCCTGAACGGTAATAGAAGAAATGGCCTTCTCGTCACCAAGCTTTACTACTTCTTCATAATCCACTTTTCCTTCGATATTAATTAGATTAATATTCACATTAAGTTTTCTTCAGTTTACATAATGGCGTATATACCGCTGAATTACAATATTTTTTGCTATTTTTCTTATATTAAATACTTATAATATGATTGATTATGGTGTTTAAAAATATATTTAATTATAATTATTGTTAACAACACTAATTTATAAGGAAAATAAAATGAATGAAATAATAAAAATAACTGATTTAAGTTGCCCTCAACTTGATGTGTATAATTTGCGCTCAGAAGTGCAGTTGCTTCATTACTATGAACCTGAAGAGGGTATTTTTATCGCAGAAAGTCCTAAAGTAATTAAACGTGCAATCGATGCCGGATATAAACCAATATCTGTACTGGTTGAATCAAGCCACATAGAAAATGAGAACGCCGAAGTATATGATATACTTAGCGATATTGAAAACACACCTGTATATATGGCTGAATTTGATGTATTAACGAAACTTACAGGATACAAGCTTACAAATGGCATGCTTGCATGCATGCGTAGGAAACCGCTCCCATCGGTTGCTGATATATGCACCGGTGCAACAAGGATTGCCATATTAGAGGATGTTGTGAACCCTACAAATCTTGGTGCGATTTTTAGAAGTGCCGCAGCATTAAATGTAGACGCTGTTATATTAACTCCTGCCTGCGCTGACCCTTTATACAGGCGTGCAGCAAGAGTAAGCATGGGAACAGTCTTCAACATCCCATGGACAATTAGTGAAAAAGTATACGATTTGGTAAAATCTCTCGGGTTTAAGACTGCTGCCATGGCACTGACAAATCGTTCAATATCCGTTCGCGATATGGCTCCTAAAAGCGAAGAAAAACTCGCAATAATTCTTGGTAACGAAGGCAACGGATTAAAGTCTGAAACAATTTCAATGTGCGACTATACAATCAAAATCCCAATGAGAGAAGGAATCGATTCTCTAAACGTCGCCGCTGCAAGTGCCGTAGCGTTCTTTGAATTATGCTAATTGCTCGTTTTTACAGCCTTTGCTATTGAAACTGATACTTCACTATACGGAATGAGTGTTGATTGAAACGCATGATATAAATCAGCTTTTCCCGGCCATACTGTACCGATTAATTTATTATGCTCATCAAGCTGATGAAACCAGGATCCATTTTTCTTATCATGCACATACTTATCAAGATACTCAATAAACATAGAATAATCATCGCAATACTTTGTATCTTTTGTAACATTATATAAAACGGCTGACGTATTAATTGCTTCCGCAAGAGTCCAGTGCATTCTGTCCGTTACAACAGGATTTCCATCCCAGTCAGTAGTGTACGCAATTCCCGGCTCACCATTTTTGCACCATGAATCATTAACAGCTGTATTATATAAATTTTTAGCGGCATCAATATATTTATTTATAGAATCCTTATCATCAGTTTCAGTAGACATTGCCCACTGTACAATAAGCCTTGCCCATTCAATTCCATGTCCCGGAGTAGCACCATAAGGCTTAAACTGATCAGCTTTATTATCAATATTATATTCTAAATCCGGTGTCCAGTTGCTTTTAAAATGTTCGGGAATACGCCAGCTATTATTCTTAGCCCAGGATATTACACTATCTATTATTCTTCCTGCTCTGACTCTGTACTTTTCATCTGACAATGCATCAGCTGCTGCAAGAAATGCTTCGACCGTATGCATATTTGCATTAAGTCCTCTATAACTGCTAAGCTCAGTAAATTCTGTATTCCATGTATCAACAGCAAGTCCTTCTTTTTCATTAAAGAATTTATCATCAAATACTTCTAAGGCTTTATCAAGTAATTCCTTAGCACCTTCTATATCTGCTAAGTATGCGGATGTCCCTGCAAGAATTACAAATGCGTGCGCGTAACACTGCTTATCAGGAAGTATTTCTCCATTTGCGTTAAGACCTGCATACCATCCTGATGATTTTTTATCGTAAAGTTCATTACTGATTCCCTTTATTGCTTTAGCGGCAAGTTCAGCGCATCCATCATATCCGAGCATTTTACCAATGCTGTATACATGTGCCATTCTGCATGTTATCCATGTTTCTCTTGGTCTGTCCATCCAAGGTGTTCCGTCATCTCCCAAATAATATGAAGAACCACCCTCTGATGGAAATTTCTTCCCAAACATTAATAATTCTTCTCTTAATGACTTTTGAAATTCTATATTTTCTATTGAATTAAGCTGATATTTTTTATCCACAATTTATTCCTTTCATTTTCGAGTAATCTCCTTTCAAAAATTCGATTACCCGAATCATGGATATATGATTTTAGTCCTCAATGCCAGTTATATCATATCTTCATAATGCATGTTTCATTATACCCAGGAATAAGAGAATCATGCGTAATAAATATGAAGTCTTCAAATTTAGCCTGTGACAGTAACAATCTATCAAATGGATCATTATGCTTTTGTTCTGATTCATCTCTACTCAATGTTTTAATTGTAAAAATATGTTCTGGCAGAATATCAAGATGCATCAATCCTGCACCTTCACACAGTTCGACAAAATCCTCTTCAGTTATTGGCATATTTATTGGGTTTATCTGATGTTTAATTGCGATTTCCCACACTGAAACAACACTATAATATACTTCGTTATTTGTATCCTGAAGTATTTTTATTGTGCTATCGTCTAGCTTATCTGAATCTGCTATTGCCCATAAAGCAATATGTGTGTCTAATAATACTTTCATAAGCTATGCCCCAAACATTTCAGCTATCTTATCATTATCAGCATCAATATCATCAGGAATACTATACTTACCATTTGCTAACCCGATTGCCCTTTTTTTATTAACGCTACCCGAAGGAATATAAATTCTAAACGGCATAGCTTTTTCTGCCACGCTTTGCTTTGCAAATATACGTACAGCTTCAGCAAACGATGAGCCCATAGCTTTATATAAGGATTCAACTTCTTCTTTTAATTCTGAATCCATTCTAACTTGTAATACTGATTCTTTTGCCATTATAATCGCCTCCTTACTTGTAATACAATTATAATACATTCGTCATTCAGTTTCAAGGTGCTTGATCCATCTCTTTTGTATCTCCTGCCGTATTCTGTCCCCATTTTTCTAAAAATCATATTATTAATAATCACTTTAAAGCCCTCTCAATCTCTTTCTGCTCCAATTTCATATCCTTAATAATCTGTTTTACTCTCTTTCGCTCTTCTATTTGTTCTTTTATATCTTGAACCTCAGGACTGTCAGGTGAGCCTATATACTCAGAAACAACTCTGCTACCGTCACGATAATTAAGATAACAGTACTGACCGCTACCTTTTGTCCTGACAAATATGCTTCCTTTCCTTAGTGCTTCATATTTATCCATATATGTTTTTAACATACGCTTGTTACGTTCTAATTCATCTTCTAAAATGCCTTTAATAATAACAGATTCCATGTAACTACCTCCAATGCACATCTTACACTACATTTTTTAGTTTTCAATAATTTGTAGTGTAAAATATTTGCCCTCATAATCAATCGAATGGTAGTTCTGTATCCTCATCATCCGAATAATCATCTTTAACACCGTCTATTACCTCTCGGCATATACGATAGATTGCAGTATACATTACAATAATATAACTATTCTTTCCACAATAAAAAGCACTCTCTAATTGACTAATTAGAAAGTGCTCTTTGAAAGCATATATTCACTTTGACCGGTACATTAGTCCTGTACGTAAGGCATCAAAGCAACGTGTCTTGCTCTCTTAACAGCAACTGTGATTGCTCTCTGATGCTTAGCGCATGTACCTGTGATTCTTCTTGGAAGAATCTTACCACGCTCTGAAACGAACTTTCTGAGTGTGTTTGTATCCTTGTAATCAATTACTTTATCTTTTCCGCAGAAAATGCAAACTTTCTTACGTCTGCGGATTCCAGGTCTTCTTCTTGGTGAATCGCCTTCACCCTGTGCTTTATTATAAGCCATTAGTGTTTCCTCCTACTATTGTTTAAGCAAAAGGTAATTCCTCGTCGATGCCATCCGGGATTGGCATAAATCCGTCAGCAACGTCTGCAGGCTGTGATGTCTGACCTGAGAATCCTGCATTGCCACCGCCAAAATCAGCTCCCTGGCTACTTGCATTCTTGCTCTCAACGAACTCGTGCTCATCTACGATTACATCTGTAGTATAGACTGTCTGACCATCTTTATTAGTGTATGATCCAGTCTGGATACGACCCTGTACTAAGATCTTAGTACCTTTCTTAAGATACTTCTCAGCAAATTCTGCTGTACGACCAAATGCTGTGCAGCGGATAAAATCTGCTGTCTGCTCATCCGGACCTGCATTCTGTCTGCGACGTCTGTCTACTGCAAGTGTATAGCTTGCAATTGCCATAGAACCTTCGCCTACTGAATATCTAACTTCTGGGTCTCTAGTTAATCTACCGATAAGAATTACTTTATTCATATTATCACTCTTTCTATTATGCCTCGTCCTGATTAACGATCAAGAAACGAAGAACGTTATCCATGATGCGGACTCTGTTCTCGATTTCGGCAGGAGCTGATGTTTCAGCTTCGAAGTGAATGAAATAGAAGTATCCTTCTGACATCTTCTGGATGTCATAAGCAAGCTTCTTCTTGCCACTCTCTTCAACGTCTGAGATAGTGCCGCCAAATCTGGTAACATAACCTTTTACCTTCTCAAGCACTTTAGCTCTCTCCTCGTCCTCGATCTTAGCATTAAGAACAACGGCTAATTCATATTTGCTCATGCTAGTACCTCCTTTTGGTCTCTGGCCTTGTCTATCAGTGACAAAGCAAGGAATTTTATTACATCACGAGTTTATATCTTACCATACAAAACCGCCCTTTTCAAGCACAAGATACTGTGTTTTACGCTTAAATCAGCATAAGTAAAGGCTTCCTGATTCTATAAATTATCTAAATTCTATTACCCGACCTCTATCTGAGAAAGCACCTTTCCAATCTTATCATATATTACAAGGTCAGCCTTATAGTCCATTGGTGTCTTAGACATATTAATGAGTACAAGCCTGTTACCTCTATAGTAGTCAATAAGTCCTGCCGCCGGATATACATTAAGACTGGTTCCGCCAATAATAAGCATATCTGCATTAGATATTGCATTAAGCGCTCCATTCATTGTATTAGAATCAAGTCCTTCTTCATAAAGAACAACATCAGGCTTAATAGGTCCGTTACACTTATCGCACTTTGGCACACCATCAGATTCAATAATATAATTTATATCAAAAAACTTACCGCAGTTTTCACAATAATTCCTTAATACTGAGCCGTGAAGCTCATAAACCTTCTTAGAGCCTGCCGCCTGATGAAGACCGTCAATATTCTGTGTAACTACTGCTGTTAACTTACCCTTTTCTTCAAGTTCTGCAAGCTTAAGGTGTGCCTTATTTGGTAAGGCATCTGTATAAAGCATTTTATCTCTGTAGAATCTGTAAAACTCCTCAGGTTTTCTTCTGTAAAACGTGTGGCTTAATATCTCTTCCGGAGGATAGTCATACTTCTGGTTATATAAACCATCAACACTCCTGAAATCAGGTACGCCGCTTTCTGTAGATACTCCGGCTCCGCCAAAAAACACAATTCTGTTGCTCTCATCAATCCATTTCTGGAGTGTCTCAATTTCTGACATATTAACCCTCCTTTTGTACAGCTATTTCCATTTTCCCTTTACACACTTTAACATTGTCCTGATTAACAATCTCAACCTTAACGGTAATTACATTAAATGTGTCAGACTTATCTGTTACTTCTCCGGTAATTGTAAGCTCATCTCCAACATATACCGGCTTTCTGAAGTTAACCTCTGTCTTCTGTATTAATGAATTCCTACCAGGCAAATACACACCTGCAAGTGTTGATAAATAAGAAGCTGTCAGCATTCCGAATACAACGCACTTTTCGTGCCCCATAGACTTAGCATATTCAATATCATTGTGAAGCGGATTGATATCTCCCGTTATATCACGGAATTTATCCCTGTCAGCTTCAGTAACGATAACACGAAAGCTTTCCTTATGTCCTATAGATATTTCCTCGTATGTATATGTATTCATAAGCTTCCTATATCATTGACAAAATCAAATCAACCATCTGTCCGACATTCTCAAGAGAATTTACTGTCTTAATGTCAAATTTGACTTTAAATTCCTTCTCCATCCCAACGATAAGCTGAATGTGTTCAAGTGAATCCCAGTCCTCTATATCTTCTGAATTGGTAGAATCCGATATAACAAGCTCATCATCATCAAATACATCCCTGAAAATATCGGTTACTCTTTCAAAAACTTCTTCTCTGCTCACTCTCTTCTCCTTACATTTGAAATATATCACTTATGATGTCCAATTAATCGGACACCTTTTATGTTATTTTCTTAATAAGACCTGCTTCGAATAATTGTGAACATACTTTAATTACTCTGTCTACAGGCTGCTCTATTATATCAGACAATGCGATACAATCATTACGTCCATCTGCATATGCGAGTACATCCTTTAGAGCAAGTGTATCCTGATATGATTCCTTAGAACTCATAGTAGGCATTAGGCCTCTCTTTCCAAGCTGTGCCTCACAAAGGCATGTAACAATATACGTATCGTTATTCTCAAGTGCCTCTATACACTTAATCATTACATCAAGGCTTCCTCCAAGTCCATCAGGAGATATGATATCAAGATTATCAGCTGATGTATGATATTCCGGATATACATGGAACTTAGATCTGCAAAAGCACACCATAGGTATATCAACACCCGGAGCCTGGTACTGTCTTTCGTCGGATCCGCGCTTAATGTATGGATACTCGATGAAATCCTTATAGTGGTATTTGAGTACATTTGTGAGTACTCTGTCAGCAAGTGTGTCTGAATATCTTGAATGTACAATTGAATATGTTCTGTCATCACCTACGCAAGTAAGATTAAATGCGCATTTAACATTTTCCTTAAGCTCATCAAGATGCTTACTGATATATGTAATTGCACCGATTGTTTCAGGAGCAAGTACAAGTCTGTAGCTGTATCTTCTCTGCTTCATACCTAATATGTAATTAGCCAGAAATACTATTAATGCCGGACCTGAACACTCATTATTAGCCATTGACGGATGACATATATAGCTTGAGAAAAATATTTCTTCTTTAGTTTCACCCGGGATTAATATTTCGGCATATGTAAGACTGCCTTCTTCAAGACTGGACTTAATGACTGCATGGTATTCTCCGTCTTCAAGTGAGTCAAGCATGTTCTTTGACATTGCAAATCCCCATCTCTCCTTATAATAGGATGTGGAATAAGGAATTACATCAGGCTGGTCGTTAAGTGTAAATATATGCTCCTTTAATTCACTTAACGGAAGCTTTATATCTATTGGTGTAGAATATCCAAGCACATGAAGATTATTGTCCTTAAAGTCAATAATTCTTTCTCCTGCTTCATTCTCAATATATGCTTCCGTAATGTTCCATTCTTTTGGGACTTCCCAGTCAAATACCTTTGTACCGGTAGGAACCTCAGTCAGAATAAATTCGGTATTAAGATACTTTTGCAATATCTTGAATGTCTCCCTTACCCCATTACCTGTAATTGACCTGCATATAGGGAAAATTTCCTTACAAAGCTCAAACATTTGCTTTCCTTCTTCAAGGTGAATAGTTGAGTCCTGTCCGATATATGAGCATACCTTACGGCTTCTGTTATGCTTAACGTCTTCTGATATGATTGGGAATGAGCCCTTTAAGTCAACAATTTTCATCTCAATATCATTGACTGTGAACTTTTCCATAACCCCTGCTTTAATGAAGTCTTCTTCAAATATATCAATACGGTTTGTTACATCCATATCTAGTTCGCGTACATTCATCGAATATGTTTTCTGTGAAACTTTGCCGTTTTCATCAATATAATCGGCAGTAAAATCCTTAAGATATCGATATGGAATGTGACCGGTCTGTTCTTCAACATAGTGTACATACACAAAAGAATGTCCCATATCCTTATCAATAAACAGATTCTTGAAGTTGTGCTCAGTCATATAAGTAAATGGGGAATCAATGCCAAATGAACTCTTATTGTCCATTTTACACATATCTTCCTGCCCCTTACCCCACACTGCAAAGGAATAAATCGGATGCTTTGTTCTTTTAAAATCAGCTCTCTTTAATGCTTCCTTCCCGAGCGATCCTGTTTTACAAGGAGTCTTCTTAATATCAAAAGGAACACCTTTACAGAAATCCCAGTTAAACGTTGGGAAAACCAAAGTGCCCTCTTTTCCTATGATGTCAATAATTCCATCAATTAATATGTTTAAGTCCGTATCGTCATCATTGCTGATTAACAGATAAAGAAGCTGTTTAACATCAGAGGTGACAAATATATTGTCACCTCTGTTAATATGCAAATATTTAGCCAAATCTTTTAATTTAATGTACTCTGACATAAATAACCCTTTTAGCAATTATTTTACTGTTGCGTTCTCAACAAGTAATTCATGAACCTTATTCTGAAGAGCTTCCTGTGCAAGATATGGTTTACCGTATGATTCAAGTGTTGTATCATAGCTTCCCTCACCATACATTTCTTCAATGTATGCCTTGATATCATCATCATTGACACTAATATTATTATTCTCAGCGATTGCCTGATGAGCAAGAATACTTGTACATTCATTCTTAGCTGCTTCATCAACACTTGCCTGATAATCTTCCTGACTCATACCGGTGTATTCTTCAAAGCTTGAGAATCCCTGTCCCGAATAGCTTATGTATAACTGGTTCATGTACTCATATGAAGACTGATCTGAATACATCTTAAGTGCCATAAGCTGCTTTAAGTACTTTGATGGATACTTTGAAACGCTGCTGTTTTCATTAATATAGTTAGTTATATACTGATCAAGCTGACTCTTATAGTATGAATCTTCAAGGTACTTCCTGTATTCAGTAACGCTTTTACATCCTGTTGCCTTAAGATTTTCTGCTACGAAACTGTCTGTAAACTGTGAAAGAGTGTATATTCCGTTAACAGTAATATTGAATACTGCATCTTTGCCTGCTAATTCAGCTTTTGCGTAATCGTCAGGGAATGTAACATTAATATCAAAGTTCTCTGAAACCTTATGTCCGATTATCTGGTCTTCAAATCCGGGAATATATGTACCTGAACCGATTTCAAGGTCTGTTCCCGCACCATCAGTAGATCCGCCTTCAAATTCAACTCCGTCAACTGAACCTACATAATCAAGATTAATTGTATCTCCTGATTCAACAGCTTTATCTGTTTCAGTGTCAAGAACCTTATGGTTATTAAGCTGCTTTTCCATTTCTTCTGCGAACATGTCTTCAGTATATTCAACCTCCGACTTAGGAACGCTGATGCTTAAATAATCAGAAGGAAGGGTTACAATTGATGATGCCTTAATTTTTTCAACCATTCCCGCATCTGTTAAGTACTTACCGTATTCACCGTTAGGCTCTACTACTGCTGCCTGCTTAATGGCTGCTGTTACAATTGAAAAAACAATCGCCCCTAAAATAAGTGCTATCGCAAGTATTCCGATAATTGCGCCAAATAATCCTTCTCTTTTAACATGTTCATTTTTCTTTTTTCTGTCAATTCTCTTCTGTTTGCTCTTGCTGATTTCAGAAGATGCAACATTTTCATTTTTACTCATCTAATTAATTTCCTCCACTTTTTCATAGCCTTTTTCACCGTCATAAACTTTTCCGAGTCTTTCAGCCTCTGACTTTCTATCCCATAACAGAGAAAAATGAGCCTCGGTTCCCGCCTTGATTCTTTTAATATTTTCAATATGCTTTAAGTTTATAACAACTGCCGCCATCATTAATATTAAGAAGCTGGCTATTGATTGTCTTGTATATCCATAAACGATTGCAAATACAACCGATATACTCATAGGTACGACACATATGTAGTTAGTTACTACTGCGAGCACTATTGCAATTGCAAGAAGTACTACGAACATTTTAGGGTCAAGTGCCAATATTGTACCGCCAAGCGATGCCAATCCTTTTCCGCCTCTAAAATTCATATAGAATGGAAAAATATGCCCTAAAATTGCACACGTCCCGGCAAGAGGACCAATAAATACCCTGTCAGGTAATATCTTCATTGCAAGTGTGCATACAAGAAATGCTTTAAAAATATCCGTAAGTGCAACAATAATCCCTGCTTTTTTACCCATCATAATTACAACATTGGATGCACCGGCATTTCCCGAACCATGCTGTCTTATATCATACCCCTTAAGCTTTGATAAGAAATACGACAGATTAAAATTGCCAATAACATAGCTCATTATCATTATTAAAATTACTGTGATAAATTCGCTCAATTCACACCTCAAATTATCTTAAGGTCTCATACATAAGTATTGCCGCAGCAACAGATGCATTAAGTGATTCGACCTTACCCTTCATTGGAATCTTAACAAGAGTGTCAGCCTTATCAGAAGCCTCATCTGTAAGACCTCTTCCTTCATTACCGATTAGAATCATTAAACGGTCATTATAGTCTACATCTCTATATGAACATTCTCCTTTAAGATGTGCTGCATAAACCATAACTCCATGACTCTTAATTGTATCAATGGTGTCGTAAAGATCATCAGTAAATACAACAGGAATTCTGAACACAGAACCCATGGTAGACCGTACAACCTTAGCTGAATATATATCTACCGTATTTAATCCGGCAAGAATAAAATCAAATCCCGCCGCTTCAGAGGTCCTTACTATTGTACCCATATTTCCCGGGTCCTGAAGTCCCTCAAGTGCTATTATTTTAAGTGGTCGTCCCTCATATTCTGTAAGAATATCATCAAGAATACGCACATTAACTTTAACGACTATGAGAATCCCCTGCGGAGTAACGGTATCAGACATTTTCTTAAATACGCTGTCTGAAACTACTTCATACTGCATTTTATCAAGCTTATTGTATACATCAAGCATCGCGCCTACGTGTTTTGATTTATCTACATTAAACAGACGCTCATAAAAGCTTTCCGAAATATATACTTCCGTTATTTTTGAGGGATCAGCCTCTAAAAACATTTTCGTGCCTTCAGCCACAAAGCTACTAACACTCATTCTCTCCTTCTTAGATGAAATGAGTGCGGACACGTGTTTGATTTTTGAATTGTTTACGCTTGTAATCATTATAAAATACGCGAAACCTGATATTCGTATTCATCTATTGTCTTTGTCATTGCAAGTGCTTCGTCAATGTCAAAGTCAACAAACTCACCATGCTTAAATGCAACTACTCTGTTAGATTTGCCTTCACAAAGAAGATCTGCCGCATAGGCTCCCATCATTGAAGCATAATAACGATCCTTACATGTAGGAGCTCCGCCCCTTTGCATGTATCCGAGAATTGTTGCTCTTGTCTCAATTCCCGTAGCAGCTTCAATACGCCTTGCCATTGATGTGGAATGTCCGATTCCTTCCGCATTGATAATAAGGTGATGCGTTTTTCCGCGCTTTCTTCCTGCGATGATATCATCAATGATTGCCTGTTCGTTAAAGTCATACTTTTCAGGAAGAAGAATGTTTTCCGCACCGTTAGCTACACCGCACCATAATGCAATATATCCTGCATTTCTTCCCATTACTTCGATTATTGAGCATCTCTCATGTGATGAGGATGTATCTCTTATTTTATCTATTGCTTCCATGGCCGTATTTACAGCCGTATCGAATCCGATTGTATAGTCTGTACATGAAATATCAAGGTCAATTGTTCCCGGAACACCGATAGTGTTAATTCCGTGCTTTGAAAGTGCCTGTGCTCCTCTGTAAGAGCCGTCACCGCCAATGACTACAATTCCGTCAATGCCGTGCTTTTTACAAATATCGGCCGCCTGTGCCTGACCTTCTTCATATTTAAATTCTTCACAACGGGCAGTTCTTAATATCGTTCCTCCCCGCTGAATGATTTCAGAAACATCATTTCGCTGCATTTCCGAAATTTCCTCATTCAGAAGGCCTGCATATCCTCTCTGAATACCGACAACTCTCTTGCCGTTAGCAAGTGCTTTTCTTACAACAGCTCTGATTGCCGCATTCATGCCTGATGCATCACCGCCGCTTGTTAAAACACCTATTGTTTTTATTTCTTTTTCTTTTCCTTTAGCCATATATTTTTCCTCAAAAAACCGCTCTCTAAATTTTATCTTTTTTTCGATAATAAATCAACTAATCAACGGCTTTCACATTATTTTCACCAAATAATGAAGAAAGTGTTGAGACAAGTGTAGAATCGGCATTCACAAAAGTATTATCAAGCTTTTTTCTAAGCCGCTTTGATTTATCGGCATTGTCTATTACAATGTACACTTCATCAGTTCCCTTTGAAGTCTTAAGAATCGAATTAAGTGTATTATCCTGTTTTCTATACTCTTCCATTGAACTAAACATAATAAAGAGTTTCCTGCCATTTCCCTGAAAACGCCTTATTACATTGCACATAATCTTTCCGTCTTTGTCCTCTTCTATTTTAGCTCTTCCGCTTATGATGACCTTTTCGTTTTCTGAAAGCCAGCCCTTAACTTCCTCGTATTGTCTGTGCCATATCATGCACTCAACCGTACCTGTTAAGTCTTCAACTAATGCAATAGCATATGAATCACCGTTACGCTTTGATATTCTCTTTTCAAGCTTTTCAATTATTCCACCGATGACAACTTCCTGATTATCACGAATTTTTATTTCATCCTCATTAATTCCCGTGCCGGACTGTGTATCATCCTCTTCATCTGTTGCAAGATAAAAGTCGGTACATACGTTAGTTGTGTGCTTTTTAAGATATTCTGAATATTTTTCAAGCGGATGACCTGAAACATATACACCAAGCATTTCCTTTTCAAATCGTAGTTTCTGCTCTTTTTCGAATTCTCCGACATCAGGATACTGAATCTTAAAGCTCTGCTTTTCTTCTTCAGGTGCAAAATCAAACAGGCTCATCTGCCCTGTCATTGTGTCTTTTTTATCCTTGTTGCACTTATCTATAATCTGCTCATATACTGATATGAGCTGCCTTCTTGTTTTAAGGAAACAGTCAAAAGCGCCCGCCTTAATAAGTGCTTCAACAGTCCTCTTATTGACCTCCTTAGATGAAAGTCTTCTTACAAAATCTTCGAGGTCGCTAAATTTGCCGTTTTCATTTCGCTCTCTTACAATTTCATCGACAACGTTACTTCCGACACCTTTAACTGCTGCAAGTCCGAATAGTATTTTATCTTTGCTTGCGGAAAATCCCGAATACCCTTCGTTAATATTCGGAGGTAGGACCTTGATTCCTAAATTTCTTACGGCAGCAATATATAACGGTATCTTCTTGGGATTACCGATGACTGATGATATTAAAGCTGCCATATATTCAACAGGATAGTGATATCTTAAATATGCTGTCTGGTATGTGACATGCGCATAAGCAGCTGCATGTGATTTGTTGAATCCATACGTTGAGTACTGTACTATCCAGTTATAAATTTCATCCGCGATTTCTTCCTTAATACCATTTCCAACACAACCAGGGATTTTAACCTCCTCGGTATTACCTGATTTATCGCTTATTTTCTCGACACCGCCGTAAATGAACATCTTACGTCTCTCGGCAATAACTTCTTCTTTCTTCTTAGAAATTGCACGTCTGAAGTTATCGGCAAGACCCATAGGGAATCCTGCAAGCTCCTGTACAATACGAAGGACCTGCTCCTGATATATAAGCGAGCCTGCGGTATCCTTAAGAATAGGCTCAAGCTCAGGGCATAGATATTTAACAGACTCAGGATTATTCCTAGTCTGAATGTATGAATCAATAAAAGGTATTGTAGCCGGTCTGTAAAGTGCAATTCCTGCAATAATGTCTTCTAGATTCTTAGGCTTAAGACGCGTCATGAAGTTAGTCATTCCATCACTTTCAAGCTGGAAAACTCCTTCTGTTTCTCCTCTTCCTATCATCTGATAAACGCCCTTGTCATCATAATCGATCGAAGACATATCAACCTTTATTCCCTGATTCCTATAGACGTTCTCGACAGTATCATCAATGACAGTTAAATTTCTAAGTCCTAAGAAGTCCATCTTAAGAAGGCCAAGTTCTTCAAGAACCGGCGCCTCAAACTGCGTTGTAATTGTGCTTCCGTCCCTGCTTAGTGCCATTGGAACAAATTCATCAACTCGCTCAGGCGAAATAAGAACGCCTGCTGCATGGATCGAGCTCTGCCTCGGAAGTCCCTCAAGCTTCTTAGCCATATCAACGATGTATTTTATTTCATCATCAGTTTCATAAAGCGCTCTGAATTCAGGGTTGGCTTCAAGTGCCTTATCAAGTGTAATCTTTGGGTCAAAAGGAACAAGCTTTGACAATCTGTTGCCAAGCTCAATCGGCTTATCGAGAACTCTTACAACATCCTTAAGTACGCCCTTTGCAGCCAAAGTGCCGAATGTAATAATCTGACACACATGGTCGCGCCCATATTTTTCATTGACGTATTCAATAACTTTGCCTCTGCCTTCGGGTGCAAAGTCGGTATCAATATCGGGCATCGACACACGATAAGGATTCAGGAAACGCTCAAAGTATAAGTCAAACTTAATCGGATTTATTTCTATAATATCAAGGCAGTATGAAACTAACGAACCTGCTGCGGAGCCTCGTCCCGGTCCTACCGTTATTCCGTTGTTTTTAGCGTATTTTATAAAATCTGAAACAATTAAGAAGTAATTTACAAATCCGAGGTTATCAATAATATTAAGCTCGTATTCTATTCTGTCTTTTAGCTTCTTAAGCTCATCTGCCTTACTCTCATCACTGCATTCTTCAGGGAATTTTCTTTTAAGTCCTTCTTCACAAAGCATTTCTATATAGCTTCTTGAAGTATACCCGGCCGGCACATCAAAAGGCGGCAGATGATAATTACCGAATTCTATTGTGACATCGCACATATCCGCGATTTTCTGTGTATTCTCTATTGCTTCAAGAGCATACGGGAAAAGAGCACGCATCTGCTCTTCACTTTTGACATAAAACTGTCCGCCCTCATAGCGCATTCTGTCTTCATCATCGACCTTTTTCCCGGTCTGAATACAAAGAAGCAAGTCATGTGCTATTGCATCCTCTGCCTTCGTATAATGAATATCATTCGTACATACAAGAGGAATATTTAATTCCTTACTCATTCTAATAAGAGCCTGATTGACAGTCTGCTGTTCTAATATTCCATGGTCCTGTAGTTCAAGGAAATAATTTCCCTCGCCAAAGCAGTCTCTGTACTTGATGGCCTGCTTACATGCTTCATCGTAGAGTCCCTTAGAAATGTATCTTTGGACTTCTCCCGCAAGACATGCTGAAAGACATATTATTCCTTCGTGATATTTATTAAGGATTTCCATGTCCACTCTTGGCCTGTAATAAAATCCTTCAATATAGCCTGCGGATACGATTTTCATTAGGTTTGAGTATCCTAAATTATTTTTGGCAAGAAGAATAAGATGGTAATATCTGTCTTCACCACCTGTGATTTCCTTGTCAAAACGCGAGTTAGGAGCGACATACACCTCGCATCCCAGTATAGGCTTAATGCCTTCTTTATTGGCTTCGCGGTAGAAATTAATAACGCCGAACATATTGCCGTGGTCTGTAATTGCCGCTGCATTCATGCCAAGCTCTTTAATCCGTTTTACGTAGTCTTTTATTTTATTTGAACCATCCAGAAGCGAATATTCTGTATGTGTATGTAAATGTACGAACATGTGTTTATTATACCATATTCATGATAAAATAATATTAATCTTTTAAAATAAAAACACCCTGAACATGGATTATTCAACATGCATAGGGTGTTTATTATTGTCAAAAATTGCTTAAGTGCAAATTAAAGGTACTTCTTAAGTGCGTCAACCTTATTTAATTCTTCCCATGGAAGCTTAACGTCTGTACGTCCGAAGTGTCCGTAAGCTGCTGTAGCCTTGTAAATAGGGCGACGAAGGTCAAGCATCTTGATAATTCCTGCAGGACGAAGGTCGAAATTCTCACGTATTGCTTCAACAATCTTAGCGTCTGCAATTTTGCCTGTTCCAAATGTGTCAACCATGATTGAAGTAGGCTGTGCAACACCGATTGCATATGAAAGCTGGATTTCACACCTGTCTGCAAGTCCTGCGGCAACAATGTTCTTTGCAACGTATCTGGCAGCGTATGCAGCTGAACGGTCAACCTTTGTGCAGTCCTTTCCTGAGAAAGCGCCGCCGCCATGACGAGCCATTCCGCCGTATGTATCAACGATAATCTTACGTCCTGTAAGTCCTGCATCACCGTGTGGTCCACCGATTACGAAACGTCCTGTTGGGTTGATGAAGAACTTTGTATCGTCATCAATAAGCTCCTTTGGAAGGATTGGATCAAATACATACTTCTTAATATCCTCATGAATCTGTTCCTGAGTAACATCTTCATCATGCTGCGTTGAAAGAACTACTGCCTCAAGTCTTACAGGCTTATTGTTCTCATCGTATTCAACTGAGACCTGTGTCTTTCCATCAGGACGAAGATACTTAAGTGTTCCATCTTTTCTTACATCTGTAAGCTTCTTAGCAAGCTTGTGAGCAAGAGAAATTGAGTATGGCATATATTCCTCTGTCTCATTTGTTGCATAACCAAACATCATACCCTGGTCTCCGGCACCTGTGTCAAGGTCATCAGTAAGTGAACCCTGCTTAGCTTCAAGTGCCTTGTCAACACCCATTGCGATGTCTGCTGACTGCTTATCAAGTGCTACAAATACTGCACATGAATTTCCGTCAAGTCCCTTCTTACCATCATCATATCCAATCTCTAATACTGTTTCACGAACAATTGCAGGGATATCAAGCTGAGCATTTGTTGTGATTTCTCCTGTAACAAGTACAAAACCTGTACATGAAGCTGTTTCGCATGCAACACGACTCATTGGATCCTGTGCAAAGCATGCATCAAGGATTGCATCTGACACTGCGTCGCAGACTTTGTCAGGATGTCCTTCTGTGACTGATTCTGAAGTAAATAAAAATTTTTCCATCTTCTAAACTCCTTTTAACTGTCCATATCTCATTAGCTCATATCAAAAGCAATAAAAAGGTCCGCTTGAATAAGCGGACCTGAATTTCATATTAACAAATCCTCTTATTGATCAGCTTAACTGCTCTAGGAAAGCACCTACCTGTAAATACAAGGGGTTGCTGTGGCTTCATAGACCCTATGCGTCTCCACCACTCTGAATAAGAGCTAAAAATTATGGAATTTTCCTACGTGACTACAATATCATTAACTGCCTAAATCGTCAAGCAAATTAATTACTAACCGAACATGTATTGTATTTTATACATTACAACAGCTGTTCTATATAAAGTTTGTTACGATTTTCCTTTTCAAGATCTACAAAAGTACCGTCAGTAAGTTTTATTAATGGTCTTGAAACTGCATTATTATGAATAAGAACTATATCTCCCTGTCTTTTATCATTAAGTACTACACGGTTATTAAGGTATGTATTTCCGACATTCTCAAGGAATGTAAGTATAAACCTTGAATCATATTTTTGAAGTCCTTCATCTTCAAAAATAGCAATAACCTTAAACGGACACATTGGTCCTCTGTATACTCTTGCAGCAGTCATTGCATCGTAAACATCCGCAATTGCAACTATTTTTGCAAAATCAGGAATCTTATCACCCTTTACAGAAAGTGGATATCCGCCTCCATCACATCGCTCATGATGCATAAGTGCCGCATCTTTAATTCTTGGGTCAATATTAAGATTCTTAAGTATTTTATAGCCTTCTACAGTATGCTGCTTAACCTGTCTGTATTCATCGCTTGTAAGCTTGGACGGCTTCTTGATGATTGATTCAGGAATTGCTATCTTACCTATGTCATGTAATAACCCGGCAAGAGTCAGTACCTTAATGTCGTCCTTTGACAATGAAAGCCATTTTCCAAATATGTTACAAATAAGGGAAACACTCATACTGTGAACATAAGTCATATCATCATAGGTACGCATGCTGTGAAGCATGTCAAACATGCCTATTGAGGTACTTCCTTTTGATATAAGACTCGTTACTGACTGAAGCATTACTTCTGTATTAATTGAATTCTTCTCTATTATGTCGTGAAGATATCCCTGTAACGCCTCTGTATTATTAGTAAAGCTCTTCTGAAATTCGATATATTGCTTAGTGGCCTTTATTCTCTGTGAATATGTGAGATTTGATTCTGTGTCTTTAAATGAATCTGCTACAAGGGTCGAAGCCTTATTATCAAGCGTCATATCTGAAAAGCCAGTATTAGTAACATCTTCCTCCACACGAATAGACAAGACTGAATAATACTCAAGCCTTGTAATGATTTCGTCCGTAAGAACCGTACCCTTTTCAACAATAAGCTGATTATTAAAGGAATACACGTCTTCAGCTGTAATAAGCCCCGGAATAAGTTCTGATACCTTAACTCTCTTCAAATAATTAACCTACTCTTAACTTAAACTTCCTGACTTCCTTTTCTTCAGTTACTTTTTCAATGAGTGCTCCAAGTCCCTGAAGTTTTCTAGGAAAGTCCTCATAGCCTCTCTCTATATAATGGATATCCTCTATTGTAGAAAATCCCTCAGCCGCTAATGCCGCAATTACCAATGCAGCTCCGGCTCTTAAATCAGGGGCGCTAATATTTGCTCCCGATAATTTCTCGACACCTTCAATAATAGCCACATTTCCTTCAACCTTAACCTGTGCGCCCATTCTTGTCAACTCATCAACATATTTGAATCTGTTTTCAAAAATGCTTTCTGTAACAATACTTGTACCCTCTGCCATAGAAAGGGCTATGGCGCCCTGTGGCTGCATATCCGTAGGGAATCCCGGATACGGAAGTGTTTTAATATTTGTCTTTCTAAGTCTTCCGTTTGAAACGACTCTTACTGAATCGTCATATTCATATACCTCGCATCCCATCTCTATAAGCTTGGCACTTATTGACTCAAGATGCTTAGGAATTACATTCTTAATCAGTACGTTGCCTCCTGTGATTGCAGAAGCAAACATAAATGTTCCGGCCTCTATCTGGTCGGGAATTACCGAATAAGTGGTACCATGAAGCTTCTCAACACCTCTTATTCTGATTGTATCCGTACCGGCGCCTTTAATGTTGGCACCCATACTGTTAAGGAAGTTCGCAATATCTACAACGTGAGGCTCCTTAGCCGCATTTTCTATTATTGTCTTTCCTTCTGCTAAAACAGCGGCGAGCATAATATTTATTGTTGCGCCGACTGATACTACGTCTAAATAAATATCAGTACCTTTAAGCTTGTCTGCTTCGGTAGATACAATACCGCCCTTTACATCAACCGTTGCACCAAGTGCCCTAAAGCCTTTAATGTGCTGGTCTATTGGTCTTGTTCCGATTTTACATCCACCCGGTAATACAACTCTTGATCTGTGATACTTTCCTGTAAGAGCACCTATCATGTAATATGAAGCTCTTATCTTTCTCATCTGGCTTTCGGAAACTTCAGTCGTATCAATTGCTATTGCATTTACCCTGATTGTATTCCTGTCAATATGCTCTACCATGCATCCTATTGACTGCATTGCCTGTATAAAAGCATTTATATCACTGACATCAGGCAGATTTTCTATAATAACTGTCTCATCGGTAAGCATTGCACCCGCTAATATTCCAAGCGCGGCGTTTTTAGCTCCCGCTATATTTACTTCACCTTTAAGAGCGTTTCCGCCCTTAATTATGTATTGTTCCATTGTGTCCCTTTTTTATACTCTTGTCCTTATCTCTTCTTTCTCTTAAGAGATTTCTTTCTTATAAACACACCTAATCTAGTGTATTTTACAACTACAAATGTGTAATGTAAAGACTATGGATTAATAATAATTAATTTAAATACTTAAGCGGGTTGACCTGTGAGCCTCCGACAAGTATCTCAAAATGTAAATGTGGTCCGGTTGAAATACCTGTATTACCCGATAATGCTATCTTTTCACCCTGCTTTACGCTTTGTCCTGCTTTTACAAGTACCTTACTGCAGTGTCCGTATCGTGATTCCTTACCATCAGGATGTCTAATATATACAACATATCCGTATCCCGAGCCCCATCCGGCTTTAGTAACCACACCACCACTTGTCGCTCTGATTGCAGTTCCTGTTGGAACGGCAAAGTCCATACCTTTATGGTAAGTACTCGCTCCCTTCTTAGGTGCTTTTCTCCTACCAAATGATGATGATACCCTGCCTGATACAGGATAAATATATGTTGGAGGAGTCTTTGTGCCCCTTTCAACTATCTTAGGAATTGCTTCCTTTACTATATTTTCATATACGATATCAACTCTGACCTGCTCATCATTCTTATATGTAATATCGGCTATCATCTTCCTGTAGCCTTTTTCCGGCTCCTGAAGTACCTTCTGCTCAGTCGTATACCAATCATCATTATCGATATACTGAACTTCTGCATCATAATAATCTGCAAAGTATTTCTCTTCTGTTTTAAGAATTGAAAGCTCAGGCTCAGGTGATGTTACCTTAAGTTCATCACCGACATGGAGCATACTGTTTTCATTTTCAAGCGTAGATGAATTCATTTCAAGAAGCTCATCAACGCTAAGACCATTTTTCTGTGCTACAAGACCAATAGTGTCTCCCGATTCAACTACGTAAATTTTGCTCGTTTCTTTTTCCTTGGTAACCTCAGCAATGGCTGCATCAAGTGTACTTATTTCGTCCTTATCAACGTATGTCTTTACTACTTCGACATTTTCATTAAAATCAATGCTCTTAATACCAAGCGTAAAGCCTATTTCCTCATATTCATTCGCTTCATTATAGAACTGTTCGAATTTCTGGCTGATTCCTGCCTTAGGTAAAACATCAACCTCTTCTTCTTCATTATCATCAGACTTTTCATCGTTTCTGACCATTTCTGTAGTTAATACGTCAAGCTCTCTTGTAGGGTCAAGTACAAGATTAACAGAATATGTATCTTCCGTATCGTAAACATTTTTGGCAGCTTCAAGTAATGCAATTACTTCATCTGCCGTTTTAAGCTTAACAGTAAATCTGTTAATCTTAACCTCGTATGCGGATTCCTTTGTTTCAACCGAGTTTTCAAGCATAAGTCTGTATACATTTTCTTCAATTTCCTCATCTGTATTTATTGTACCAAAAATTTCCGTACTTCCTCTTAAAACAATGTCTGCTTTAATGAGTACAAGTCCGGTATTTTCTCTTGCAACCCTTTTTCTGGCGTTTGTAACTATTGAGTCAATCCTTGAAGTATCTTCAACCGTACCTACAAGAGTACCGTTCATATATACCGAAACAAGGTTTGTTCCATCTGCATCCTTTGAATACTTTTTAAGTCCCGGAGCACACAGAAAAATGACCATCGCAACTAAAAACATAGTGGAATAATGAACATATCCGACAAGTCTGTGATGCTTTGTAAAAAATCCGGTTGCTTTTGGGATATTTGCACCTTTATGTTTTTTTGTATTTTTCTCTTCTTTTATGCGTCTTCCCATAAAACAATTTTATTTCAAAAAGCCGTTTACAATCTGTTCTTCTGCTTCTGATTCCGAAAGTCCAAGTGTCATGAGCTTAATAATCTGCTCTCCCGCGATTTTTCCGATGGCAGCCTCATGAATAAGTGCTGCATCAATATCTGATGCAAGAAGCTGCGGAGATGCAAGTACCTTTGCATTATCCATAATAATTGAGTCGCATTCCGAATGTCCCGCACACTTATTATTGCCGTTAAGCACACTGATAAAATGCTGTGTACTCTCATCCTTTGCAACCGTTCTGCTGATTAAATTGCAACTGCAGTTTTCTCCGTTTAAATCAGCCTTAAAGTCAGAAACCGCATTCTGCTTTCCGGTCGTCATTACCTTTTCCCTTATCACAAGGCTTGAATTGTCACCTAATACACATTCTGACTTTCTGATTGTGTCATCAATTCCGGAAATCTGAGTCATCTCCATTTCCATTGAAGCACCTTCATCAAGGAAAACCTTTGTTGTTGGATTCATAACTCTCTTTTCTCTTCCTTCACCTTCTCCGTAATGCTTTTCAACATAGCGGATTTTGGCATTTTTACCAACGTGAAATGTATGAATTCCGGAATGCTCGCTGTCCATATTGCCACAGCTGTGAATACCGCAGCCCGCAATTATGGTAACATCTGAATCTTCTCCTATAATAAAATCATTGTAAACTACTTCCTTAAGTCCGGCCTTTGAAATGACAACCGGAATATGTACGCTTTCATTTTTCGTACCCGGCTTAATAATAATATCAATCCCCGGCTTATCAGTCTTTGGCACAATTTCAATATTTGCAGTCGAATTTCTTCCTGCACTTTCGCCATTTGCTCTAATGTTGTATGCGCCTACCGGTAAAGCGTCAAGTTCTGCCACTTCCTTAAGCAGGCTCTTTTGTATTTCATTCATGTTTTGCTCCTGTTATTCTTCTGCTTTATCTGACAATACCTTACAAGTACCCTGCGGATTAGAAAGGAGTAACGGCAAAATCAGATCCTTATCCTCATATTTATCCACTTTACCATCCTTAAGGTATACTATTTTATTTGCAATATTTAATATTCTCTCCTGGTGGCTGATGATAATTATTGAACCCCTGGTTTTTTCATTCATTTTTTCAAAAACACGAATTAAGTTTCTAAAGCTCCATAAATCAATTCCTGCCTCCGGCTCGTCAAATATGTTAAGCTCTGTATTTCTTGCAAGTAGAGTAGCTATTTCTATTCTCTTCATCTCTCCGCCTGAAAGGCTGTCATCTAAGTCTCTGTCAATGTAATCTCTTGCGCATAGTCCTACTTCCGATAGGAAATTACAGCATTCGGTAATCGTCTTTTCTCCTCCCGATGCAATATTCAAAATATCTTTGACCTTAAGTCCTTTAAACCTAACAGGCTGCTGGAATGCAAAACTGATTCCCAATTTTGCCCTCTCGGAAATAGACATATTTGTTATGTCCGTACCGTTATATATGATTTTTCCTTCGGTTGGGATATATATTCCTGCAATGAGCTTTGCTAAAGTAGATTTTCCGCTTCCGTTCGGACCTGTTATTGCTACAAATTTGTCTTCTATTTTAAGGTTCACGTCATTTAATATTGATTTTCCATCATTCGTAGTAAACCCAATATTATTAAGTTCTAACATTAAATTATCCTCAATTATTCAATATTCTGCCTATAATCTTACAAAAAGCCACGTTATATTATATAACAAAACAGCCTGACCCGCAAACGAGTCAGACTGTTTTATCCCGTTATAATTATTATTCTATTCTAGTTCAAGCACTGTAATACTGTATTCTATATTGTCAATACGTATTTTATCAACTGCATTGTCGTGAACATATATTTCTTCGCCAACGTATGACAGCTTCGGAGGTTCCTGACCTGACTTAAGCTTCTCAATTATACCTTTAACTCTCGGTCCGTGATGCGGATTACACTCTGCAATGCATGAAATTTTATTCTCGGTTACATATTTTCTTGCTTCTTCATTGACACCGTCAAATGAAAGCACCATGATCTCACCGTTCTTTATATCTGAGCCTGCTTTTCTACCTGCTGCCTCTATTGCTTCTATTGCACCGAGCGCTTCATTATCGTTCTCGCAATAAACAACATTTATATTATTATATTTTTCCAGGAGATTCGACATTACCTCTCGTCCCTTTGTCTGAGTAAAATCAGCAGGGACATATTCTAAAACGCTCCACCCGTATTTTCTTGCAGACTCGGATAAACCGATTGTACGTCCTATCTGGGCTGTCGCTCCAAGGTTTCCTTGTAAGTCGACGATTCTTAATGTTGAAGGATCAATATGTTTTTTCTTACAGTATTCGGATAACCATGTGCACACCTTAAGTCCTTCAAGTTTAAAGTCAGAACCAACCCAGCATTCATATAAGCTGTCATCATCAACATCAACCATTCGGTCAACTATTATTACGGGAATGCCTGCATCCTTAGCTTCTCTTAATACTGTATCCCATCCGGTTTCGGTAACCGGTGCAAGCACTATGTAATCAACATCCTGCTGGATAAACTTTCGTATAGCCATTATCTGGTTAGCCTGCTTTTGCTGACCGTCCTCAAAAATCAGTCTGTATCCATTCTCCTCTGTGAAGGTTTCCTTCATAGACTGGGTATTTGCAGATCTCCAGTCAGATTCAGCCCCAAGCTGTGAAAAACCAATTACAGTCAGATCCCCATTTTCGAGGGAATCTGACTGTGAAAGTTCTGTTGTATCAATACTCTTCTTAGCACAGCCCGGTGCCAGAAAAAGTAAGGATACCGATATTAAACTGACAAGTAGTCTTTTTAATTTCATTAATGCTGTCCTGATTAGGAATTTTTCTTTTTGAATGCCATAACAACACTCTGAATTACAAGGAACAAGCAAAGCATTGCAGCAATTGTAATTCCTGTCCACCAGGCCTGATCAAGTCCTGCCGATGAAACAATGTTCTGGATGGTACTTAAAGACATAACACCGAATAATGTTCCGATGATATTTCCTACACCACCTGTAAGCATTGTACCACCAATAATAGAAGATGCAATAGCATTCATTTCCATACCCATCGCATGTGATGGCGAGCCGGAACCTACGTGCATGAAATAAACAAAGCCACCGATACCTGCAAGTGTTGAACAAATTATATGTGACATAAACTTAGTAAACTTAACGTTGATACCAAGCATAAGTGCAGACTGCCTGTTACCTCCTACTGCGTAGAATCTACGTCCGAACTTAGTCCATCTTAGCATTACGAATAATAATATTACTACAAGTAATGCAACGATTACTCCGATTTCAATGTATGCCGGAATAAATACACCTTTTTTGTTAACAGAACCAAGGCAAGGAATTATGATACGCGTATCCTTTAATGCCACGAAGCCTTCATGAGCTACGTTAAATGGCTGGTTATTAACGATTGTTGTCATACCTCTTGCAAAGAACATACCCGCCAGAGATACAATAAACGGCTGAATATCCAAATATGCCACAAGTACGCCCTGAACTAAACCGTATGCAAGACCAATTGCAATTGCAAGCAATATTGCCTGTGGAATAGAACCACCCTTCTGGTCAAGTAAAACTGCACAGCTCATTGAAACTAATGCAACTACACCACCGACGGAAATATCAATACCACCTGTAATCATTACAAGGCTCATTCCGCATGCTGTAATAATAAGTGCAGCATTTGTGTTAAGAACGTTGAAGAATGTCTGTGGCTTCAAAAATCCCTTCTTAAGAAAAATCATTGCCCCGATATACATCAGGAAGAAAATAACAATTGTAATAGTCAGAAGAAGGTTAGTATCTGACATATTTTTTACTGAGAAGCCGGCTTTTTTCTTGTTTTCCATATTAAGCCACCTCCTTCTTAGCTGATTTACCTTTAAGGTTATTAAATGTCTTAGACATCCATTCTCTTACTGTAGGAGCCGAGAATACTACGAGGAGTATTACGACAACTGCCTTATATGCAGGAAGAGCATCAGCTGATACTTTATACTTATAAAGTGTTGTTGTAAGGAACTGAATAATGTAAGCGCCAAGTATTGATGCATACATATTGAACTTACCGCCTGATAATGCGTTGCCGCCAAGAGCAACTGCAAGGATTGCATCCATTTCAATATCCTTAGCTATAACTGAGTAGTTGATTGTAGAAATACGGCTTACCTTGATAAATCCTACAACTGCTACGCAAAGTCCTAAAATTACAAATGTTAACAGCTTGATTACCTTAGGATTAAGACCGTTAAGCTTTGATGAGCTTTCATTAATACCAACTGCCTGTGTGTAAAGTCCAAGTGTTGTAAACTTAAGAATAAGAGTAATTACAATCAAACATGCAATTGCAATAAAGAAAGGTGTAGGCATTGGGATACCCGGAATAAATCCGCCAAAATAACCAAAGCTTGGGTCATTAACAATAGGAAGTTCATTATTGTTAATCCATGCTGCAATTGAACGTCCTGCAGTATAGAGAATAAGTGTAGCAACCATAGGCTGTATCTTAAAGTATGCAACAAGCACACCGTTAAATGCACCAAAAAGCATTGATACTACACATGCAGCAAGGAATGCAACGATAACAGGTGCCTGCATTTCAGCATTGTCTCCTTTGCCACAGAGAATACGAAGCATTACCGAGCCTGCGATAGCAACGTTAGCACCTACTGAAATATCCTGTCCGCCTGATGCCGCAGTTACAAGAGTCATACCGATTGCAAGAATTGCAAGCTCTGAACCGTTATCAAGTATTGTAATAATCGATCCTGATAAAACAGGATTTCCCAAACTGTTCTGTCCAAGTGTAATCTTAAAGAAGTTTGGATCCATAATCAAGTTGAATAAAACGAGCAGAACTAATGCTGCAAGAGGAATTATCAACTGATTTCTAAAGATTTTTGAAAAGCTGAAAGACTTTCCTTTATTCATCTAAACCACCTCCTGCAATTGTATTCATAATCATCTGCTGGTTAAGCTCATCACCTGAGAGTTCTCCAACCACTCTTCTGTCTCTCATAACGATAAGTCTTGAGCATGTACGAAGCATTTCGTCTGTTTCCGAAGAAATGAATGTTACGCTCATTCCCTCTGAAGCAAGCTTAAGAACAAGCTTCTGAATGTCAATTTTTGTTCCTACGTCGATACCTCTTGTAGGCTCATCGAGAATAAGATACTTAGGATCTGTCAAAAGCCATCTTGCAACAATACACTTCTGCTGGTTACCACCCGAAAGTGACTTGATAGGTGTATCTGCAGATGCTGTTTTAATTCCTAAAAGCTTAATATATTCATCCGCAAATTTGTAGGCTTCTGCCTTTGAAAAAGGCTTAAAGAATCCCTTCAATACCTGGAGTGCAATAACAATATTATCTCTTACTGAAAGGTCTCCGATTATGCCATCAACCTTTCTGTCTTCAGGAAGATATGCAATTCCGTTCTTCATGGCATCGATTGGCTTTTGGATCTTAACTTCCTTGCCATCCATCTTAACCTTACCCTGAGTAACCTTATCAGCTCCAAAGATTGCTCTTACGCACTCTGATCTTCCGGAACCTAAAAGTCCTGTAAATCCGTTAACTTCACCCTTTTCAATGTGGAAGTTGAAAGGCTTGATTCCCTCTGTTGAGCAAAGCTGCTCTGCCTCAAATACTGAAGCAGTTCCTTCATCCTTCTTATATGTAGATGCATCTGATTTAATGTCTGACATATCATCAAGCTCTTTACCAAGCATCTTAGATACAAGCTGAACTCTAGGAAGTTTCTCAATTTCATATTCACCAACAAGCTGACCGTCTCTAAGAACTGTAATCTTATCACAAATCTCATATACCTGGTCAAGGAAATGTGTTACGAAAATAATACCAACACCTTTTTCTTTAAGGTCTCTCATAAGCTTAAAGAGTTTGGCAACCTCTGACTCATCAAGAGATGATGTAGGCTCATCAAGGATAAGAACCTTACAATCCATATCTACTGCTCTTGCAATGGCAACCATCTGCTGGATTGCTATTGAGCATGAACCTAACTGCTGAGTAGCTTTTGCAGGAATTCCAAGAGAAGTAAGAATAGCGTCTGCATCGGCATTCATCTTCTTCCAGTTCTGAACCGCACCTTTTGTTCTGCCGATATACATATTCTCAGCAACAGTAAGGTTTGGGCAAAGAGTAATTTCCTGATAAACTGTACTAATTCCGTTTTTCTGAGCTTCCTGTGGTGATTTAATGGAAACAGGTCCTTCATGTCCCTCAATAAATATATCGCCCTGGTCTTTCTCATAAACACCTGTAAGACATTTAATGAGTGTTGACTTTCCGGCGCCGTTTTCCCCCATAAGAGCATGAACCTCACCCTTACAAAGAGTAAAATCTACTCCTTGAAGTGCCTTGACGCCCGGGAAATATTTACAGACGTCCCTCACTTCCAATACAGCGTTTTCTTTCATCTGTTTTATCTCCTAATTTACAAAAATAGCGGCGCAACGTGTGTCATATTCGATATCGCTGCGCCGCGGTATTACATAGTAATTGTAGTAATATTCAAATTAGATTCCGTAGTTGTCTACATCTTCCTGTGTGATTGTTGCAGCATCGAAGCCCTTCTCATCCATAACGATTGTCTTCTCTGCAGGAGCACCATTCTTGATAACATCATCAATGTATGATGCCTGGAATGGGTTACACTGCTGATCGAAGTTCCAGTTACCTGCAAGAACTTCTTCAAGAGCCCACTTGTTGCAGTCATATCCCATGATGATAACGTCGCCGTCTACACCGTGTGAAATGTTAGCTGCGTCAAGAGCTGCTACAGCACCCTTAGCCATGTCGTCGTTCTCAGCGTAGATAACGTTGAATTTTTCACCTGAATCGATAACTGACTGAACGATCTGCTGTGCCTTCTCTGCGTTCCACTCAGCTGTCTGCTGAACAACGATGTTAAGCTTTCCTGCTGCTGCTGCTTCATCAAGAGCGCCTGAACGTCCCTTCTGAGCTGCTGAACCCATAACACCCTGGATGTGGATTACGTTAAGTTCATCCTTACCCTGTGAAAGGAGCCAATCAACTGAGTTCTGACCTTCCTTAGCCATATCTGAAACGATAGAAGCCATGTAAAGTGAAGGATCTGCATCAATTGTTCTGTCAAAGAGGATAACTCCGATTCCTGCGTCCTGAGCATCCTTAAGAACTGAATCCCAACCTGCTGTATCAGCTGCTGAAAGGAGAAGGTAATCTACACCGTCCTGGATGAACTGCTGAGCTGCTGCGATCTGCTCATCGTTCTTTAAGCTGTATGCAAATGATGCCTTGTAACCATTCTCTTCACAGAATGTCTTCTTAAGGTCAGCATCGTTAGCTGTTCTGTAACCTGACTCGTTAGGGTCATTGTTGATGATACCAACTGAGATAAGCTCTCCATCTGCTGCTGGCTCTTCAGCTGTTTCTTCAGCTGCTGGCTCTTCTGCTGCTGGCTCTTCTGCTGCCGGAGCTTCTTCCTCAACTTCTTCTGTTGCTGCTGGAGCTTCTGCTGCTGGAGCTTCTGCCTTAGCGCCACAACCAACTAATAAAGTTGCAACCATTGCTACACTAAGAAGTGCGCTTAAAACTTTTTTCTTCATTTTTTAATTTCCTCCCATAAAATATGTGAACTCCAAAGGTCAATTCCTTTGATGTACTTATAATATTACCTCTAAGTCAATAATTCCATTGACAAAAAAACGTATTCGGTTGGAAATTTTATTGTTTTAATATTTTAGGGGTATTTTTTTACTATAAAAGTTAATTTTTTTATTTTGGAAGTAAAAAATTACTCATTTATTGGAAGTAAAATTTGAACCGTAGTACCCATTCCATACTCTGATTCTATTTTTATTCCGTATTTTTCCCCGAAATTCAGTCTGATTCGTTCATTAACGTTATATAAACCGTAGGTAGTCTTTTCCGAGTCACTTCTGTTATTAATATTGTTCATAACAACCCTAAGCCTGTCAGCGGTAATTCCGAGTCCATCATCACTTATTGAAATTTTTGCACCATCATCGGTTTTCTTGCCCTTAATCGAGATTTTTCCTTTTCCTCGCTTGTTTTTAATCCCGTGATAAAGCGCATTTTCCACCAAAGGCTGGATAGTAATTTTAGGGATAAGACATTCATTAATCTCTTCATCAATGTCAATTTCATAGTCAAGGATGTCCTGATATCGGATTTTCTGTATTTCAAGATAACTTCTTACGTGTCCTATATCTTCCTTTAGTGTAACAATATCCTTTCCCTGATTGAGGGAAGCCCTGAAGAAATTCGAAAGAGAACTTACTGTAGAAACGACCTTCTCCTTCTCACCTGATTCCGCAAGCCATACTATCGCATCAAGCGTATTGTAGAGAAAGTGCGGGTTAATCTGAGACTGTAATAGTTCAAATTCTGCTTTCCTAAGTCTTGTCTGCTCTGTTGTTACCTGTTCTAACAGCTCGTTGATTTTATCAATCATTGCATTCAAAGATGTAGAAAGAATACTTGTCTCAAGCCCTTCAAAAACTTCACTTCTTACCGACAAATCGCCTCCTGCAACCTTATTAGTAACCTCGGTAATCTCAGTAATAGGCTTTGAAATTGACCGTGGAATATAATAGGAAAGAAATGAAATAATAATAAAGGTTACAATTAGAAAAGCAAATACTATTCCGATGAACGTTGCAAATCTCTTATTGTATATTTCTCTTTCGGTCTGTACGTCCCGAATATCGTAATAAATAAATTCCGAAATTGTGTCTTTGACAAGAGTAGTAACTATCTGAACGTCATTTTCCCAAATCTGCATATTCTGCTCGTACAGATTGTCTTTAGTAAGGTTTTCCTTTATTCTTGCTGTATATGTACGCAAATTCTGAAGATATTTATTAATGCTTTCAAGTCTTCTTAGGTTATCTGTGTTAGTAGTAATCATCTCAAGCTCTTTTACTACATCTTCCGCTCTTGATAGCATTTCATCAAGTCCTGAATTGTCATAGGATTTATTGCCGACAATTACAAGATATGTCTCATAATCGAATTCATCTTTGAAATCAAGACTGAATTTAGAAGCAGCGATTGATGATTCAATCATTTCGGAGTATTTCTGATTCATCCTCCACATGTTGAAAAATGCAGTAAACACAAGAATCAAAAGGGGAATCAGAATTATTATATATGAATATCTGATTTTTGATGCAAGTGGCGAATTATTATATATATTTAATATTTTTTTTCCGATTTTCTTCATAGATAATTGATTATCCTTACCAAATAGCACTTATCCTTCCCTGAACTGAGTAGGCGTAACTCCCTGTGTTTTCTTAAATAAATACGAAAAATAATGCGGATCCTTGTATCCTACAAGAACACTTATCTCGCTGCTTTTTTTATTAGTACACTTAAGGTATTCCTTTGCTTTGTTGATCCTAAAGTCAGTCAGGTATTTAATAAGGGTATTTCCCGTCTGCTGTGAAAAAACCATACTCAAATGATTTGGAGAAAAGTTAACGTGCGAAGCAATACGGTTAAGAGACAGCTCATCATCAGCATAGTTTTCTTCGATATATTTCTTAACTCTGTCTACTATATCACTGTTATGTCCGCTTGCATTTCCTTCACGAATCTCAATTCCTTTATTAATTAATGAAACAATATAGTTTCTTGATTCTTCTTCTGTCCTTACCAAATCAGGCTTAAAGCCTTCAAGAATTGCCTCTTTATCATCAGAGATAATTGTATTCACAAATTCAACTACCGAAAAGTATATATCCATAATGATGTACTGTCTGAACATCTGTGATTTAATTGCATTCACCCCAAGTCCCTGAATATATTCATCAACAAAGTATTCTGTTTCATTACCGTCACCAAACTTAAGAAACTCTTTAATTTTTGAACGGTCAAGGTTTTTAACATCAAGATTTTCAACATTGAACTGTTCTTGAGATAAATCTGCTACCGAAATATCATCACTTCTTATTATTGCGCTCTCATCGGTAAAGTATCTCTTAGTAAAGGCTTTATTTGCTGTCTCATATGAATATGTAATATCCGTAAGTCTTTCCGCATATACACCTATACCCGCAAAATATCCTATTCCTTCATATTCCTTGAAAATTTCTTTTAGCTTCTCACAGAATTCGTTAATTATTCTGTCAAGCTGTTCTTTAGAATCCCCCTTGAACAAAAAAGCCTTACCTTCAAGATCTCTGTCAAACATTATGACATAATCTTCATCTATATACTCTTCTATTTCTTCTTCAATGCTTACAAGTCTTTGTGAAAACTCATACTGGCTGTGTGTATGTACAAACGCCTTACAAAGCATTATGCTATACACTACAGCCGACAGATTCATATTAAGATCCTCTGCCGACTGAATCAACTTAGCTGCAGGCTCTGCTGCCCTTACAAGTTTTTCAAAAAATACTTTTCTTTCGTTAACTGTATCTTCCTTCATTTCAGAAAGATACTTTTCCCTGATTTCACGTTCACGTTTATTCTCTTCGATTTTTGCCGAAAGTAAATCAAGCTCTTTTAATAAATCATCTCCGCTGATCGGTTTTGTAAGATACTGCGCAACGCCAAGCTTTATTGCTTCCTTTGCATACTCAAATTCCTCAAACCCTGAAAGAATAATTATTTCTGTTAACGGCATTTCCTTTTTTATAAGCTTAGATAATTCAAGGCCGTTCATAAAAGGCATACGGATATCCGTAATAACAATATCAGGCTTCTCCTTTTTAATAAGAGGATATGCAAGCTCTCCATCGGATGCTTCACCGACAAACTGATAGCCATGTCCTTCCCAATCAATATTCTTCTTTATTCCTTCGCGTATTACAAATTCGTCTTCAACTAAAAATACTTTTATCATGATAAGTTAACCTGTTTTATTTGGTATTTTCCTGCTCACATTAAATAATCATAACATACAAAACCTAAGGTCGCATCATTTTTCATCTGTTCAGATTTCATTATTTTATTGTTATAATAGATACAATTAATGTTTGAATTAAGAAAGGATTATTATGTTCGTAAAGCTTTTTTCAGATGGTGCATGTAGCGGAAACGGTAAAGAAGGAAACTGCCCGGGTGGATACGGTACAATTCTTCAGGCATTTAATAACGGTCAGATAGTTGCTGAGAGAGAATATTCCCAGGGTTATATTAATACTACAAACAATCGTATGGAGCTTCTTGGAGTAATCAAAGGACTTGAGAGTTTAACAAAGCCTTGCGACATTGAGATAATATCCGATTCTAAATATGTAATAGATGCCTTCAACCAAAAATGGATTGATAGCTGGATTAAAAACGGATGGAAGAATTCAAAAAAGGACCCTGTTAAAAACAGGGACCTTTGGGAACGTCTGTTAGAACTTATCAAGCCTCATAATGTGAAATTCACATGGGTAAAGGGGCATAATGACCATGAAGAAAATGAAAGGTGCGATAAGCTGGCCGTCAACGCATATTCAGGTGAGAATCTAATCATTGATGAGGGCTTTACACATTAAACTAATTATTTTTATTCATAATCGCTTCAATTGATTCAATACATGCACTTCTAAATCCGGCCTTTTCAAGTGCGGCAACTCCGCATATAGTCGTGCCGGACGGTGAGCAAACATTGTCTTTAAGTACTCCCGGATGTTCATTTGTTTCAAGCTGAAGCTTTGCCGAACCAAGAAGAGTCTGAGACACAAGAGTATATGCTTCCTTTCTTGGAATGCCATACTTAACTGCTGCATCAGCATATGCCTCAATATACATATCTGCAAATGCAGGACCGCATCCTGTAATCGCGCCACCGATTCCCATAAGTTTTGAAGGCATTTCCACTACTATTCCTGTTGATGAAAAAAGCTTCATTATCTCTTCTCTCTCACTATCATTAAGCGAGTTCTTATCTTCAAATAAAAGCACACCCTCGCCTACCATTGCAGGAGTATTCGGCATTACAAACTGGACTCTTACATCACTGTCAACATATTCCATGTATTTATCATAATTCCAGCCTGCAGCAACTGATACTAATGCCTTTCCTTTAAGATGATCCTTAACTTCTGAAAGTACATCATCTATCTGATATGGCTTACAAGCCATAATTATTACATCACTGCCATCTGTAACCTCTACAGAAGAAGCAGCACATTTAAACCCGATTTCATTTGCGTGTCTTTCAAGCTTTTCTCTGTTTGGTGCAAAAGCAAGAATATCTTCTCCCTTAATACCATTAGAGGCAATAAACCCTCTGCAAAGAGCCGTTGCCATATTTCCCATTCCGATAAATCCAAGTTTCATATCTTTCTCCCTAAATCATTCACAAATACTATAGCTCATCATTTCATATTTAAGCCTACTTCCTTCTTCTATTTCAGGAGGAAGTAATGCTCTTGCGACACACTTTTCTTCAAGCTCCGGCATATCTTCAAGAATCAGATATGCATAGTCTCCGTCTATTCTTTTTACGATGTAATATTTTGCTTCAAACATATTATTCCTTTTAGTAATAAATCCGATGTAATAACGTATTAATTATATCATTATTGTTGAAATAAGTTTATCTGCTCTCAAATTCTTCAAGCGAAGAAAATCCATATATTTTTGCTGTATTTGTCATTGTATTAAGTGCGATATTCCCACCTTCCTTAAAACAGTCAACTACATATTTTCCGTAAAGCTGAAGCATCTTATCCGAATACGTACTGATTTCACCTCTAAGGTAAGTCTCATAGGAAGTATCATACAGAGTATCCTCGCTTGTGTGAAGAGTTCTTGCATTGGTTGCAACCTTTGGATGATTTTGAGAGAATTCTTCCATCATCTTCATCTGTATTGCGACAATCTGCTCAATGATTCCCCGCTTTTCATCAGTTAATTCAGGGAAATTATCCTTTATGTCATTCCATGCCTTTTCATCAGTACTTTCCATCATACGACCATATTTCTCGGTAATAAGGTTATGTCCTAAATTACATTCTCTTCTAAAGTCATAATAATACTGGATAAGCATATCTCTGTTCCATGTAAGATACTGACTTCTTCTCATTACATTGAATGTAGGCCAGTTGTTCTGGCACGATGCCCTTCCGCCTTCATTCTTTACCTTATCAAACGTTTCGAATTCAAGCCTTACGATTTTATCAACAATATCTTCATCAGGCAGGTCAGCAATTTGCGCCTTAATAAGAAGCTCTTCGGTGTGGTAATCAAGGTATGGCTCGATGTCGCTTATTATATTTTTATCATACATTATTTCGGCAAGCGTTTTTGCAAGATATTCTATAGCTTCCTTAAGGTCGCGCTTATCAGTCTTGGTAATAAACTGATTAAGAATCTGATCTATGCTAAGTGCGATGGCTTTTCCGCCTTCAAGCTCCCTTGTACTCCTGTAAAGCCACTTGTCATGCGGTGCGTATTTATTGCATATAAGGTGGTAAAGCCTCATAGCATGCTTCATTCCATCATTAAGAAGCAGTTGTGCGCTGCTTTCATCTTCCCTGTCAAGCATTCGGAAATAATTGTACTGTGCACATTGTGAAAAAGAAGCCGCTTCCTCTGCTATCTTCATATAACGGATACTTTCTTTATAGCCCTTCTTGAGCTGATTCCTTATTTCTGTGAAGATACCCTCATCATCTCTAAACACTTCACCGTTAGTGCATGCCGCCAAAGCATAATCCTTAACGGTTGAATAATCGATTTTACTTACATCATCGGTTCCTATGAACTTCTTATAAAACTGCGGGATAATCAGGACTCCTCTTCTGCCTTGTCCGCTTGCCATTGTATTTCTCTTAACGCCATTTATTTCATCGGGAAGTTCATTGTATGCTTTTGTAAGTTCGTCACCTATTTTTTCGTATGTATCTTCTGTAATAAACATACAGAAATCCGGTCCAAAATCATGGTCTGTCGAATACTCATCATCATACATGAAACAGTCAGAGCCTTCTCCGACAAGACCTATTGCAATTTTATCTTCGTACTCACTGAACTTTTCATATATCATTTTCTTACCGTATGTCTCATAGTACTTCTTTGAAAGCTCCATTCCTGACATACTCTTTTCAAGCTTTTCTTCACATTTAGTATAACTATCCTTAAGTCTTTCATACTGTGAATTTTCGCCGATTTTTTCTTTTACAATTTCCATTGCTTCTTTAAATATTTTAGAAGCTTTTAAAATGTTACCTGCTTCGAAGTAGCATGTTGCAAGAGCAGATAATGCCGCACAGTAATGCGGGTCAATTAAAGCCATTGCCTTAAACAGTCTGATTGCCGTGTATGCATATTCCTTTGCTTCATCAAAGCTTTTTGCAAGTACACACGTATTCGCAAGATTTGCATAGGTTACTGCAATTTCAAATTCGGCTTTTCTTGATTTTACTATTTCAAGTGCTTTTAACAGATGTGCCTTTGCAGACTCAAAATCACCCTTTTCCTGGAACAAAAGGCTTTGATTATTGTTAAGCCCTGCGATACGTAAATCATTACTTAATAGTGAACCATCCCTGATTTTCTTATCATAGACCGCCTTTGTCTTTTCATAATATTGTTCTGCATTTTCATGCATTGCTAAAGAGCGGTGTGCATTTGCAATGTTAAGACATATTGTTGCATACCTTAACGTGGATTTTTCGTTAAGACTGTCAAGTATATTTATTGAATCACTGATTACTGAAAGTAACTCTTTCTTAGCCGATATCTGTCTGTAATATCCGATAAGCTCATTTAGGGCAGTAAGCTCAAGGCTTTTGTTTTCACTTGATTTTGCTCTTTCTCTGACAGAAAGCATATAATCTCTTGCACCGTCGGGGTCGTTGTTGTCAAAGTATTCATCGACTTTTTCTACAAGGGTTTCTTCAAGCCTGTTTTCATACGTTCTCTTAAGTCCCTCTTCTAAAGAAATATACTCCATATTAAGAACTGCTGCGTTCTTAGAGGTGTATGTCTCACTTTCTGACTTAGTCATCGGAAATGCAAGCGGAATATTTCTTTCATTTATTTCTTCAATGCTCATTGGCACCTTCTCAATGCTTACTTTTGTGGCAGCACTCAATGCATCAACAAGTGTTTCATATGTAACTATCTCAGGTCCTGTAATGTTAAAGCTTAAATTTGCGCTCAGTTTATTGCCATCAAATGCCATTTCGCAGAGCTTAAGAATTACTTTTGCAACATCATAAACATATACCATCTGAAAGCTTCCATCGCTGTTTTCCGGGAAAATCACCTGGCCTGCCTTTTCAATCCAGTTAAAAAAAACATCTTCTCTGTTGGCATAATTTCCCGGTCCGTAAATAAACACAGGACGTATTGAATTGTATGTGATTAAATAATTATTACACTGGGTTTTAAGCTCATTCTCAAGGGCGACCTTCCCAAGAATATAGCTTCCTGCCTCAGCTCCAAAATCTCTTGTTTCGAATTCCGCGTCTTCGTCAATTGTTGAGAGCGTCCCCCTCTTATATACATCGCTTGTACTTACGAAAATATAGTGCTTTATTATTTTATTCAGCTTTGAGACAACATCGATAATGTCGCCTTCCTTATAGGCGCAAAAGTCAACCACGGCATCGAAAGTCCCAAAATCTGTAAGCCTTTCAATCGTGTCGTTATCGATATTATTTCTGTCAGCCTTTACATATGATATGTGATTGTCATTAATAAAATCAGGCTTTCTGTTTCCTCTGTTAAGAAGGACAATTTCATTATCATTTGCTGCAATTTGAACAAATGCCTTACCTAAAAAATAAGTTCCACCAATTACAAGTATTCGCATGCTGTCTCATAAGCTCCTATTAACTGATTTTGTATATATAATACACTATTTATTTTCTTTTCGGTATATCACATATGAGTATATTATCGGAACAAATATTATAACACAAAGCAGTATAATGTAGAGTATTTCACTTTCCGGTAAAAAAGCAGATGCAATAAATAAAATACCGCATACTACCCACAAATAACCCGCCATTCCGTGCGTTTTATTCCAATTCTCTTCACTGTTAAGCGTCCAAGGAACCCGTATTCCGATTGTATATGTCTGCTTTGTTTTTGGTAAAAAGTTACCTATTACTGTAAATAAAATTCCTACAAAAATCGGTGCAAACAGTTCCACATTAATATCGTACCCTAACGCAGATCCAAGTGTAATTGTTGTACAGAAAACACTTGTTATTGGGAATATCCACTGGATAACCGCCTTTATTTTCTCACCTGCATTTGTATACTTAGGGTCAATTGAAAACATAAATGGAGTAAAAATATTTAGCACTGCCAAAATGCCCGGAAATACAATTACTCCTACAAACTTAGAGCTGAACCCATTCGCATTTCCCTTAAAATCCCAGTGTGTTGCTATTGTATCAGGCAGCCGGTTATAAAGGCACGCACCGATAATTATTGGAATAAAACATATTATTGTTGTTATTATAGCTGTTCTTTTTGTCTCTTTACTTAATTTGTTCTTCATTACTTCTTTCCTCCCTGCAAATTGTTAATCCAAAGTAAAACTTCTTCAAGCACTGATGCATTTAATGAATAGTGGATGAAATTTTTTTCTCTGCTCTCGGTTATAAGCCCCGATTTTTTAAGCTGAGATAAGTGGTGCGAAATCGTTGCACCTGTCATGTTAAAATTCTCGCCAATCTCTCCCGCCGTCATAGACCCTTTCTTAAGAAGGTCTAATATTTCTCTTCTTGTAGGATCTGACAAGGCTTTCATAGTATCGTTAAATCCCATGTGTTAGTTCCTCTCATGTTTCTTAAGCATAGTTATTTACCGCTATTTAGATTTCTCTCTAATTAGATGAATATCTAAATACAATATAGTCCTGCTTAATAAATATGTCAATAACTATTTAGAAAAAAATCTAAATACTTAATAAAATAAATCCCGGTAACAAATTATTACCGGGATTCAAATTGTTCTATTAACGTATAAATACCGCTGTTTATACTGTCTGTTTAACCCTCTTATTTATGAGAACTAACAATACGCCTACAAATACGGCACCGCCGACAATGTTTCCAAGTGTTACCGGAATCATATTCTTAACCATGCCGCCAACTGTAAGAGCATTCAGTTTATCTGCAGTTATTCCATAGAGTTCTTCCGCCTTTTCAACATACTGCGGATTTGTTTTTGCAATTAATCCTGCAGGAATATAGTACATATTAGCTACGCAGTGCTCAAAGCCTGATATAACGAAAGCAAATATTGGGAAGAATATTGCAAGTATCTTACCGGCGATATCTTTTGCCGAAATTGCCATTAAAACAGCAACACATACTAATATGTTACATAATATTCCACTGGCAAATGCAGTACCGAATGAAAGGTTTACTTTTCCAAGTGCAATCTTCATTGTGTAAGCACCCAAAGCTCCGTCAGTGTAATTCCACTGGCCGCTGAAATATGTCAGATACGCAATAATGAGCGAACCGACAAGATTTGAGAAAAACACTACTACAAGATTACGTGCGTACTGAAGCCATGTTGCTTCTTTCTGCATCACTGCCATCACAATCATGGTATTGCCGGTGAATAATTCGCCACCGACTAAAACAATCATCATAAGACCAACCGGGAATACTGCTCCCGTAATAGTTCTGGCAAGTCCTACGTTTGCAATATTATGAGAAGCAAGTGACGATGCCTCTCCACCTATTGCAATGAAAAAGCCTGCCAGAATACCAAGTAATATCATCTTTGGCAGACTTAAGTTAGCTTTAACCTTTCCTGCTGCTATATTAGCATCAACAACTTCTGCAGGAGAGTTGAAATTGTTTCCCATGTTCCTTCCTCCACTTCGCCTGATTATTAATTAATCTCACTTCAAATTACATTATCACTCACATTGCATAAAAGCAAGAAAAATAAGTTACTTAAGAAGAAAGAGAAATCATCTTCTCTATGTCCTGAGTAATCTTTGGTGCCTTTATTTCTACGGACAATCCCGTATATTTTTCATCAATATCAATTTCAACTCTCATTAATAAGATACCTGCGATTATTAAAACCTTTTGAAGTATAGAAATCTTCTTTATCTTTATACATTCTCTTATCAGCGAGCCTTTCGATATCTTCAACACACTTTATGTTGTTCTCATCACCGGTTGCGTATCCTATTGCAACGCTTACAATATATTCTTTTCTATCCAGAGCTTCTGTCTCTATCTTGATATCATTTTTTATTTTCTCAGGGTCTGTAGCACTCTCTTTTAATACTATGATAAATTCATCTCCGCCTATTCTGTAACATTGACCTGATTTTTTAATTCCACGTAATATGCACTGGGCAACATCATTAATCATTGAGTCACCGACATCATGTCCTTTTGTATCATTAACATACTTAAGTCCATTCACATCTATTTCGAATATAGTCAGGTTCTCAATCGAATCACCATTCTTTTTCATTTCGGAAATGCGATATTCATAGGCAAAACGATTAAATACTCCGGTAAGAGGATCTATTTCTGTCATCTTTTTCATAAGCTGTGCATAACTGTAGCTATCTGTTATATCACTTAATGTTATTATGTGTCCTCTGTTTTTTCCGTTATTGCTTAATGTTTTATATTCAGTACTGTAAACCTTATTATTTATTGTTACGACTTTTTTCTCTTCACTAAGTAAAATCAGATCTTTGACAATAGAATTTCCATCATTATAAATATTTGGATACATATCTTTAATCGGCTCATTAAAGTATACTATTCTGTCATCTTCATCAAGCGCGATAATACCAAGAGTCAGATTGTCAATAACATAGTTACGGGCAAGCTCTATCGTATCAATCAAGTCATATTTCGTAAGTGCAATTGCCATAAATACAGTACATATTGCATATGCCAAAGATGTAGTATCGTAGCCTCCTGTCAGATTAAGAAGGAAAACTATTAGTCCGAGCATAGCTATTACAATGCATATAAGCATATACCACATCTGGATTCTTCTCTTTTTTCTTCTTTCTTTTACAAGGATTGAAATTACAACTGACGTAATTATTATGAAATAAAGAACAAGTGATGCAGTATAAATGTTATACATCACCCCATGTCCACAGTCATTATGTGGAAAAAGTCCATCCGTTGAGTATTCTACATCAGTATAGAAAAGTTTTTGATGTGGATAAGTAAATACAAGTGTTGCTATAGATATATGAAACACTGTCAGAAGTAGTTGTACTTTTTTCGGAATTTCAATCTGACAGTATTGCATTATGAAAAAGAAGAACGTGAGTGGAATAAAAACCTTACCGGTATATGCAAATTTTGTTCCAAGAAGCATCTGTTCTTTAGTATGCTCGGTAATCTCAATAAGCGAACCTATATTATTCACTAATGTCGCAAGACAAAACAGAACAAGATAAGTATGTTCCTTACCTCGCCAATTTCCAATTAGATAGATTGCACCTACTGACAGGATAATAATACTGATAATCTGTATCAGAACGATAATGTCATATGTATTCAATAATTATCCCCTTTTCACTCTGATAATATTACATAGCGACTGTCCCGATAATAAAACCGGAACAGTCGCGAGATAAATACCATATTAACTTATTTTGCCTTTTCATCCCATACAGGTACATCAATACCGATAACCTCTGAAGTAAATGGTGTACCGTCATTTTTCTCAAAATGAAGCTGTGCCTTCTTGACATACTTAAATCCGATGTAAAGAAGCGGAATGTTACAGTACGCAATAAGAATATTGGCAAAGTCTGATAAATCCCACAGTGCTCCAAGATCCATACCAACGATACTTGTAAGCATACCAAAACATATAACTGCGATATCTATTACTCTGATAGCATTGATAAATATCTTGCTTCTGCTGATTCTGTTCGCACAGATCTCTGAGAAAGACATAAATCCTAACAGACAAGTGAAAGCGAAAAGTCCAAAGCACACTGAAATAAGTAAAGTAACGGCATTATTAAATATAATGCCAGGAGTAAGTTCAGCCGCTGAACTTAAATATTTAGGAAGCTTTCCAAGCTCAAACCATGCTGCTGAAGCATCAGTAAGCCATACGCGACCCATAATTACTACAAAACCTGTAAGTGTACAGATTACGATTGTATCAAGGAAAACACCGATTGCCTGTACGCAACCCTGATCGCAAGGATGTTCTGCATCAGATGCTGCTGCCGGCATTGTTATTGTACCTTGTCCGGCTTCGTTAGACATAAGTCCTCTCTTAACTCCTTGCATAAGTGCTACACCGAATGCACCGCCAAATACTGCTTCAGGCTTGAATGCCTCAGTAAATACTGCATAGAAGAACCAAGGAATTCTGTTAACATTTATTAGAATAAGAACAATTACGGTAACCACATATACAACAGCCATAATAGGAACCAATACGTCTGTTACTTTAGAGATTTTTTTAGTACCTCCGAATGAAACCGCAACAACGGCAATAATCACGATTACAAATCCAATCCAGTATACAGCGTGTGTTGTCGGAAGCTCTGTTCCTGATACAATACTTGCTATCTGTCCCATTGCAGAAACTGTATTAAAGCCCTGTGCAGGGAAGCAGAGGATAGCATAAATTATATACATAATCGAAAGAATTACACCGACAATTGCCGAATTTTTAAGAAGCTTTCTTCCATAGAATGAAAGACCACCGATGTATTCATCATCCTTCTTCTCTTTAAATATCTGAGAAAGAGTCGACTCAACGAATGCTGTAGCCATTCCAAAGAATGCCGAAATCCACATCCACAGTAACGCACCCGGTCCGCCGACTGAAACAGCACCCGTAACACCAAGAATATTTCCCGGACCTACTCTCATTGCAGTTGACAAGAAGAAAGAAGCAAGAGGAGAAATTCCTGTCTTTGCCTTTGTATTCTTAAGAACCTCGATTCCGTGCTTAAACTTCCTTACCTGGATAAATCCAAGACGAACCGAAAAGTAAATTCCCGAACCAATCAAAAGAATAATCGCAAGTGTAAAATTACCAAGAATAGGTATATTTGCATACCACTCAAAATTAGTAGGAAAATCCCAGAATAAATCAGATACTACCTGTATTTTCCCACATACCGCAGTAATAAAACCTAGTAAAGCTTCCATACTAACTCCTCCTAATCATTTCGTGTTTCATTGCAAGCTTCCCTTCCACCCTTAACTATAATACATCACAACAACAATGTCACCCATTTTGTCGCGGCTTCCAACGTAGGGAAGGTCCTTTTGCCACGCTTGCTGCTTGCCGCAGGTCCCGCCGAGGGGTGTCCCCGCGAACAGATTAGTACTCGATTGTTTCAGTAGTATATTTTCTCCCCATATCATGACGGACTTTACGGTTTTCAACACTGTCAAACACTATCGACATGTCGTAATCCTCAGGATATAGTTCTTCAGCTTTTACATAAAGCTTTACACGCTTATGATTTATCCAAATCTTTTTACCTGCAATCTGGACTCTTAATACTCCTTTTTCATTAATTTCTTCGCACACTATGCCAATCTTCTTTTCCGGAAATACGATTACGCTGTCTCCGGTTTTGTACATATCTGAGATCTCATATTTCTTGTGCGTCTTCTTTGTTCTCTTTACTTTCCCTAAACTCTTTGACTTTGATAACTTATTATTGTTAAACGAATATAAATTAAGAGCTTCTTTTCCATATGCTGCCTTAACAGCAGTATTAAGCATATCTGATGGCATTCCAAGTCTGTCTGCTATGTAGAAAGCGCAACTCTCGCCGGCTTCTCCGATTACCATTTTATATGTTGGCTTAAGCGTGTCCTTATCAAAAGTCATTCTCGCATTTTCTATTCCCTCGTTTTTGCCTGCATATTCTTTAACCTCTGGATAATGCGTTGTAACAAGGAAATTTGCTTTACTTTCAAGAAGTTTTTCAAGAATTGCTATCGCAATTCCCATGCCTTCTTGCGGGTCTGTCCCCGAACCAAGTTCATCCATTATTACAAAACTGTTTTCATCAATTTCACTAAGAATACTAAGCACATTTTTAATGTGTAAGGAGAAAGTTGAAAGATTATCGCTAATATTCTGTCCATCTCCAATATCAATATCGAAGATCTCTTTTACGATCTTTTTAATATTTTCTTCGTCCATATCTATTCCACGGACGGTTGTATCCATATCCATGGTGGTTCTTTCAGAAATGCCGATCATGGAAGAAATCAACAGACCGCCCTTCAGGACAAAGTTCTTTTTATATGGAGAGAGGGATAATCTCTCCAGAATACGCTCGAACATAAAAATCTGTAATACTTCCTGAGCGTGAAGATCTTTTTCTTTGGCTATATTGCGGATTGCGCCTTTAAGCTGCTCCGGTGTTTTCATCTGTGGTGCTCCTTTCAGCCTATCAGTATATCCATGTAGTCTCGGACAGGTCTCTCTATATGGAAGATCTTAGCATATCTGATAAGCTGCGCATGGTCGTTAGTTCGGTCATTAAAGTATTCGCGCAGAGCCTGCAGATATAACTGCTTATCTATTTTGTCTTTTTTCTTGACCAGGTCAATTATACATCTTTCCTTATCATACAGACGGACTTTGTTTCCGTCCGGTGTCAAGGTCTCTGTAATGCCAACACTCCATTTATCGGCATTTATATAATGTAATCTGATATTCTCATTGTCCTTTTTTAACCGGGTTGCATTAAATCCCTGCGGTACGGAGACATCCCACACGTGGGGAGTACGGTCGGACATATCCCAAAGGTAGAGGGCAGTGCCATAGGAATAAACTACTCTTGGGTTGTTCACCTGTATAATCTGGAGAACATCCGGGAACTCATCTGCATAATAATATATTCCACGAGCTTCTTTTACAAGAATGCCTTCATCAATAAAGGTGGGTATCAGTACACGGCTGATACCTGCTTTTTCGATCTGGGATGTTGTGATCATGCCACCGGTCTTTTCGGCCATTTCTTTCAGCATTTCAATTCTTTGTTCTCGAAGTTTTGACATTTTGCATCACCTCCTCGAAACTAACGCACTTTAATTGTATATTAATAAAGTCTAAATGTAAAGTTTTGAAAGAAAAATAATTATTTCATGCTATCATTTTAATATTTCCTCGATTTCTGCTTGTTCCGGCATCACCCGAAGAGCACCTCTTCTGGTTGTAATAATTGATGCTGCCGCATTCGCAAACGCAAGCATCTCTTCCATATCCTGTTTGCTAAGATTCTGATATCCCTTCTTTAGAATCTGGTGTAACATACATCCCATAAAAGTATCACCTGCACCAGTCGTTTCAATTGTATTTGGATTTAAAAATGGTGTCATTTCTGCCATTTGGTTGCCGCAATAAGCACGACTTCCTTCTTTACCCATTGATAAAAGAATCAATGGAATGGAAAACTCTGTTCTTAGCTTTTCTACTGCTCTATTATAATCCTGTTCTCCTGTAAGCCATATCAACTCATCATCAGATATCTTTAAAATGTGGCAATGCTTCAGACCATAACAAATCTGCTCCTTTGCCTCTTTCTCACTCTTCCATAAAGGTTTTCTTAAGTTTGGATCATAGGAAATCCAGATACCTGCTTTCTCTGCAACTGAAACAGCATTTTGAGTTGCGGTTCTAACAGGTTCCTCTGTAAGCGATAATGAACCGAAATGAAAGATTTTTGCACTTTGAATTAAATCGTTCCTTACTTCCTCCTTGCTCATCATGATATCTGCTCCAGGGTTTCTATAAAATGAAAAATCCCTGTCTCCATCTTCTTTCTTTTGTACAACTGCCAAAGTTGTATGTACTTCCTTATCAAAACACAAACCTTCTGTTGAAATTCCAATTTCTTTTAAGGCTTTCTCCAACTGTAATCCAAAACCATCCTGACCAACTTTACCAATAAAAGCCGTTTTCCTTCCCAGCTTTTGCAACATGGCAAGGACATTACATGGAGCTCCTCCCGGATTCGCTTCAAAAATCGGATTTCCCTGTTCACTATATCCATTTTGTGTAAAGTCAATGAGTAATTCACCCATTGCTACGACATCATATTTTTTCATTACTTTGTCACCTCAATATCATATTTGGTTACATCCAAATATGTCTTTCCATTACTTGTGCTTTTTTATTTTAAAAAAACTTTTTCTTTTTAAAATAGGCAATTTCTGCTATTACTATGAACAATGATATAATTATCACAGCAATATATCCATACCGCCATTGCAGCTCCGGCATGTAGGCAAAATTCATTCCATACCAGCCTGTAATCAATGTAAGTGGAAGAAAAATAGTTGTGACAATGGTAATTACAATCATAATTTTATTTTGACGTGCATCCTGCATTGATTGATACAGTTCACGTATCTGGAGCACATTTTCACGAAGAAGATGTACATGATTTTGCAATCGTTCCACACGGTGCATAAATCTGTCCCAACCTTGTGTATCCTGTTCAGATTGACAAAAATCACAGGTACTGAACAATTCTCCAATGTCTATCATCTGTTCATAATAAATATTAAACTCAGAAAGTTTTTGCCTATGCTTTGTCAGTGATGTAAAAAAATTATTATTCCTTCCTGCTCCCCCGCTTATTTCCTCCTCCAGCTTGTCCAGCTCAGACTCCATATGAGAAAAATACAATGTATCCTCTTCTATCATATGCTCCATAATCCGTAACAACAACTGTTTCGGTGTATCAACTTCCTGAAGCATCTCCGTCTGCTTTTCTATCCATGCCTTCAGTTTTCCTTCATCTTCGACAAAAAACACTTTCCCACCTGTCAAATAGAATCCAAATGAAAGCTGTGCTTTTTTCTGCTCATTCTTTTGTGGAAGCCGGATTGTACCGAGAATGCAATCTTTAAAGAGCTCTGCCTTACAGTATCGAATAGAACCAAGACTGTGCAGCATCTCCTTTTGATATGCAAATTGTTCTCTCCTTTCCCGAAACTCTGCTGTGCTCATAACAGCAAATAAACATGAATTATCTGTATATTGCATTAAAATTCCTACTTTCTCTTTATTTGTCTCTTTCCCTCATACGGTAACCAATACCTATTTCTGTCAGAATGTACTCCGGTTTTGAGGTATAGAAAATCTGAAACAGATTTCCTTCATCCTCTTTTCATTTGCGATAAGCTTTTTATAATATAATATATTATCTCTTACTTTTATTCGATTTTCTTTTCCATTAACTCAAATCGACCTTTACGCCAATCAGCATATCCTCTTACTATATATCCACTTTTTCGATATAACTTTTGCGCATATGGATTCTCTGTGAAAACATCGAGTCGTATTGATTTATACCCCATCTCATAAATCTGTGTCTCAATATGTGCCAGAACCTCTTTGCCGATTCCTTTATTTTGATAATCCGGTGACACGCAGAATCTATGAAGTATATATGCTGATTCATCATTACTTTCCCACGTGGCATTTTTATAGGCTTCATCTGATTCTGCGCTTATCACATATATTGCAGCCAATTTTTTACTATCAATAGCCAGATAAAGTGACTTCTTTTCTATATCGTTTATGAAGTCCTCTTTTGCAGGGTAAATATCATCCCACTGATATATGCCATCTGCCTCCATTTGTACAATGGCAGCTTTTATTAATTTAACCACATCATCAATATCGGACTTTTTTGCCAATCTATATACCACTTGCTACCTCCTTATTCTTTATACAAATAATATATAATTATCCGTCTATGTTTTTTTTCAGATTATTTCAAAAATATTACAATGATGATATCGCCCTCAATTCCTCTCCAACCTTTTCCAAAACTTTTTTAGAAGTGGCATGTCTCTCGTAAAATTCTATATGGTCGGGCACTTTAATTATCGCAACACATTTGACCTTGAATAAATGTAAAACAATTCCTGTGTGTATTTATATCCTTTCTCCATCTTTGGGAAAGTTGCATCAAACTCTTCGAAACCACTCTCATCCAATTTATGGGCCGGACTCTCTACATATCTCCAGATTTTATCTGAAAGGGCATTTTCCTCTAACAACTTCACCATCAGTGCAACAGGATAAACATCCTTTTCCAAACATACGCCCAGTCGTTTACAATTCCTGAATCCATAACATGCATAGTTCTCAGGGTTCCCCCAAATTGCTATCGTGTCATATCCTAATTTCTTTGCCTCTTCAAAAGAATAATATAATAGCTTTCTTCCATATCCTTTTCTCTGATAATCCGGATGAATAGTAAAAGGACCAAAAGAGAGAATATCTTTTTCAGTTCCATCCTCAGCAATAAGCTTTGCTTTTACATAGATAATATGTCCTATAATTTTCCCGTCCTCTTCTAATACAAAATCAAGTTCCGGGATATAATCGCAACTTTCTCTTAGCTGATGAGCAAAATAATGTTCATTACATCCAGGAACTGAAAGATTCCAAAATGTCTGTTTAATCATTTCCTCAACAGCTCTATAGTCTTTTGGTTTTTCGTTTCTGATTATCATTGCTCTTTTCCTTTCTGTTCAAGCTAAACCGGTTCATATCAATTCGCTTTGAAATCAAACCATTTTTAATAACCCATTTGGAACTTTTTGTATATTATACTATTAGAATACTCAAAAATATATTCTTTCCTAAATGGCCTGCATCAAGAAAGCACCAGCCACTTAACGACTGATGCTTCGCATCCTATTTACAAATATTTATTTCTCGATTAGTCTTTCACATTTCTTTATTTCGGATTGTACAAATATAAAGCCGATAATTGCAGCTATCACATCTGATATAACTGCCGCCCAAAGCATTGTAACTATGCTCTTTGATAATGTCGCAATAGTAATAGATGCCGGTACAAATATAACAACGTCTCGAAGCAAGATTAGACTCCCGATGTTTTCAGTTCCTAAATTCAATTCTTTCATAATATGAACACTCCTTTTTCAAAACATGAAAATAAGCAACAAAAAAGCGCAGGTCCATAATTGGACTTACGCTTGTCTGCTGCTCATTACAGAATGTATTCTACCATAAATTAATTCTGAATCATCTTCTTGGCATACTCCGTTGTTTCCCCATCATGATTTGAGAATACCAATGTCTGCGTAATACATGCTGCTTTAATACGTTTCATAATTTACCTCTTTCTTTTAATTATTAGTACTATACAAGAAATAAAAAGGGCCCCTTCACTCAGTAAATTTGAATGAAAAGGCCTCTTGGCTTCATGTAAATTGTACTTGGATTTACATACTTATTATACGATTTTTAAATTTTTTTCGTAAGTAAATTTTTTTCGGTAACATTAACAAAATTCGAATTTCTTCCGTCTATCATTATATCGTCACAAGTGCATTTAGTCATTTTAATACTGTTAATTCGTTTATCGAAGAATAATCCCTAACATTGCTATTCTTAGCTAATTCAGGATTTGCCTCTCTCCAAGCTTTAGCTGTAAATCCAAATAATGCAACATTTAATAGGTCAGCCTCTTCAGCATATGGCAACCAACTAAGTTCTTCTCTATAGTTACAAACCGGGATCAAGTCACATTTAAAAAAAGATAGTTTCCAAAACTATCCTCACGTTTACTAAAACCTTGCATCTCAATTACGTTTGTGGGAATAGGTCGAAGGGTATATCTTCATGAGTGGTGATGATGCGTGGTAACACATATCATCACCACTCATGATACAAACATTCACGTCGGTCACATTATTTAATCGAAATATACTTTTGATTACGGCTATTTGGTTTATCTGGAACAGTCATCGCAAGGCGTCCTAGTTTCAATAATGGATCTATAATTTTTCTAACGCTTCTCTTATCCTTATATCCCAAGTACTCACATATTTCCAATATTCCTTTTGGCTCATAACAAAATTGCAAAACTTTCTCTTCTAACGGAATATCTTCGCCAACTTCATTAACTGGTACATTTTTTAACTTAACTGGTACATCAACTGGTACATTTTCAGATTTAACTGGTGCATTCTCTGTATCTACTGATGCATAAGTCTCATCTTCCAGTCTATCAAAAGGAATTGTTACGACAATATTATTTTCATTAATTCGAATATTATCACGCCCATAAACGCTTGTTATTTGTGGGATTCCTCGTCCTGTGTGCTCTGTAATATGAAGCTGTATGAAAATCTTTGACAATGCTTCATTTACTGGAACAGATTCTCCAGCATAAAATCCATCAACAGTTTGTTTCGGTGGTAATGTTCCTCTTGAAAGAATCTCGATACGATTTCTAAAGCTAGTAAACATTGGACCATTGCCATCTACCCATTTGTTATGGACAAAAGCATTTATCACAGCCTCCGTAAAAACTTTTTCATTAAATAATGAAACTTCCTTACGTTCTACAATTCTGTTTCTTTCATCAGCCTGAGGGATATTTAACACATCTCCATATCTGAGCACATCATCAAGTGAATACAATAAACATGTATTACCAAATTCTCTGACAGAATACATCTTAGAAGTCTTATCATCTCCACTAAACAATGCAAATCTAATGGTAAAGTGACTATCATCAGATAGGAGTTGTGCAAGCACATTGTACTTTCCAGTAGCAGTCAAAAATCCTAAATTCTTCTTAAATGTTCTTTTGTTTAATACAATCCCCTTTGACTGGTAATACATAAACAACTTGTCAAAAGTAAGATCCTGATATTCTGACTCTGTATTACTTATAGACGGAAATCCATTTCGTAATATATAAAATAACTGCGATTCCCTCTCTGGGAATTTCATTAAATTTTCTTTACTAGAACCAATTCTAATATATCTAATTCCGGCAAAAGCCGTAGGTACCTTCTGTGCTGCAGGTATTACGAGTACAACCACTCTTTTCCCAGCTATCATAATCTCCTCAAAGTAAAATCCAACATCTGGGGTAAGTTGTCTTACAAGAAAGTGTTGTAATGGTTCTCCCTTTACATCAATTTGAAATTTAAAACTTGTTCCAACAACACTATGGTCATCATCTTTGACACCCCACACAAAATATGCGAAGTCCTCGCCACGCATTACTGCTGCATTTGACATAGCTGATATATACTGTCCAAGCTCAACTGGTTCATACCAATTCTCCTTAAACTCAAACCATTCTTCTTCACTGTCATGAGATATCAATTCTTCAATTATGACATTTAGTTTTTTCTTTACATCATTAATATCTGGCACGCTTAATCATCTCCTCAATTTGCTATAGTATATGAGTTGCCCATTCCGTTTCTTTAAAGCCTACTAGCACAGTATCGCCATTTACAATAAGTGGACGCTTTACGAGCATTCCATTTGTAGCAAGTAACTGTAATTGTTCTTCTTCACTCATTGTAGGAAGCTTGTCCTTAAGTTGCATTTCTTTATAAATAAGTCCACTGGTATTAAAGAACTTCTTAAGCGAAAGTCCACTCTTTCCATACCATTCCGTGAGTTCATCATATGTAGGATTTGCATCTACAATATGACGCTCAGCATATTTAATATTATGCTCATTCAGCCACTTTTTAGCCTTCTGGCAGGTTGAACACTTTGGGTAACATATAAATAGCATTATTCTTCCTCCAAGCTATACTTCAAATTATCACCATCTTCTCAATCCATATAATCTATTCACATTAATATATAATAAAAACACAGATACATTTTTTTACTTATGATCCCGAAAACCCGCATAAACTCAAGGTTTTCTCGACAGCAAGCATACCGTCTCATCAATTTGTTTTTCAGACAGACACATATAGTCTACCTCATCTTTTCCATACATAACTGGGAAATTAAAAATTATACTCTTGATTTGTCTGCCATCCTCTTGCGGTGTTTCATATATTTGAATTTCCTTTATCAGTAGCTCATATAGTTTTTTCTTTTCTATATCCGAGCACTTACTTATAACTTTATCAAAAACAAGTAGATTTTTATATACTATCTCTCCATTTATCTGCTCTTGTCTAACCTTTTCTCTACGCTCCATTGCTTCTTTCAACAGATTATCTGCATCTGCAATCTTGTCATATGCATCATCTAATCGCTTCTCTAAATCAACAGATTTTCTATCATAATTAGCATCAATAATGCTCAGATTATCAATTTGTGCAATTAACCTATCTTTTCTCTGTATTGCCTGCTTTACATTTTGTGAAAGTCTTTCAATCGTTGCATCAAGTTCAGTATAATCGACTTTCGCATCAACTCTATCTTTCATTTTTTTGGCAAATCTTGGATTACTGACAAGTGCGGTTAAAATCTCTTCTACTGCACCATTTATTCGTTTTTCGTTTGGCAAGTTCCTATAGTTGCAGTCATGATTATTGCATCTATATGAATAAACTGAAGTATAACGAGTTCCGTCTGGTCGTCGTTTATGATTTGGTTGACCCACAAGACCCTTTCCACATATTGGACACTTTACTATTCCAGAAAGTTGATAATAATGCTCTAAATCATATTTTTTCTGCTGTCTGCCTTTTGTTTTCTCTCGCTTTTCCTGTGCTAATCTCCATGTTTCATCATCAATAATCGCCTCGTGTATACCTTCTGCAACTAAATATTCTGATTGTTCTTTTGCATAAACTTTACCTGTCTTGCTTTTCTCTTGTTTTCTTTTTCCAAAATGAATCTTGCCGTTATACACACAATTATCCAGAGCACATTTTACAAATTCTTCTGAGAAATAAGCTAATTTTCCATTCTGTCTGACTTTCTTTTTATATCCATTTTCTTCTAACCACTTAGCAACACCATGGTAACCCATACCTGTGTTTATGTATTTGTCAAATATAAGTCTTATAATTTCTGCCTCTTCTTCATTTATAACAAGTTTGCCTTCTTCCAATGAATAGCCATACGGAGCAAATCCACCATTCCATTTTCCATCACTTGCTTTTTGTATACGTCCCGCCATGGTCTGTATTGATATGTTTTCTCTTTCCATTTCTGCTATTGCTGCTAGAATTGCTAATATAACTTCACCAACAGCCGACGAGGTATCAATAGGTTCCTCTGAACATAGCAGATTACAGCTATTGTTCTTTAATACATCATAAGAATTTAATACATCCCTAGTATTTCTTCCAAATCTTGATAATTTGAATACAAGCACAAAATCGACGTTATCCTTATGATTTTCGATATCCGATAACATCCTTTTAAAATCGGGTCTGTTCTCGTGCATATTCCGCTTGAACGGAACAGCCAGTCCGCGATAGCGGTAAGGCTGTCCG
>SAMEA3663028__coassemble_55_pt1 | contig 68125 bp, 61 predicted proteins | sample SAMEA3663028__metabat2_high_PE_020 | metagenome-assembled genome bin SAMEA3663028 (sample SAMEA3663028) | pig gut metagenome | biome: pig gut; feature: pig-associated habitat; material: faeces | place: France | collected 2012
GAGACCACAAATTTGACAGTAGCTACACAGGTGTTTCAGGAAGCGATTTTGATATAATCTTTTCTAATATTATTTTTGATAAGGATAAGGGCCCAGAGGGTGAATGGAACCTTCTTGACTATGAGTGGTGCTTTGATTTCCCGATTCCTGATAAGTTCCTTGCATTCAGAGGACTTTATTATTACTTTGAATTTACAAATAAGTGCCTTAAGGAATATTACGAGGCGCAGGGCATAAACGTATATAACAAATTTGGCTTCTCTGATGAGGAAGTTAAGGCGTTTATTGATATGGAACACCGTTTTCAGGTATATGTTATTGGTGGAGTTGCAAGCCTTGAGGTATTGCATGCAATCATGCCTACAAGCACTGTATACCTTGATTCTGTATTAAGAGAAAGTAATGCTTTAAAAAATCTTAACAATCCAAAGCTTTATTTTAGCTATGGCGAAGGATATGATGATGAACACAGAATTTATATCATTCCTAAGGTATACGGCTCAAGAGTTGAAATGGACATTCCACTTGCATCGAATATGCGTGGAGTAAGAATTGATCCGACAGAATATGATTCTGTAGTTTCGATAAATGACATGTACTTTGTGAGCAATTCAGGCGAAATAAAGCATATAGATGAGTATTTGATGAACGGATATATGATGGGTAAAAGCACGATTGTATACAATACTAATGACCCGCAGATTATTATTGAAAACATTGAGCACGGAATGGAGACACTTCATGTAAGCTATGATGTTTCGATGTTTTTACCTAATGTGTTTGAAGATATCACAAGAATTGCACGGTCAAAGCAGGAATTTGAATATAGTGAACCGGGATTTAAGGATAAAGTTTTAATGAAATTGCATTTGAAGAAAAGACCTGAGCCTTTACCGGAAGGATATCATTACAATGTTATTAAAAAATAAAATAAAAGCTCTATATGATGACGAACTAAAAAAGCAGACAGATGCTTATTCTTATTACATAGAGAATGTTAAAGATGCTGTTATAGCAGGAAATACTGATAATAATGAAGGGGAACATGAAAATGTCCCCTTTATTTGCATGAATGGGGAAGATATTAAATTTGTATGTGAGGATGAGCATGTAAGGACGTACGAATATGCTGACTATTTCATATATGAGAGTAAGAAGGGCATTTCATCTACAGAAGAAAAGGCAGAGTTAGTCACAAATGCCATAAAATTAAACGCTGATTTAATTTATAGTGATGTTGACTGTATCACTTGTTATGGAAAAAGAGCCTTTCCGTTCTATAAGCCGGAATATTCTGTTGACACAGCTCGATGCTTTGATTACTTTACAGATTTTTATGCAGTGAAAAAAGTTAAAAGCAGGATGGAGCTTGAGCTTCTTGAAAACATAGCACATGTGTCAAAACCGCTGTTTCACTACGTTCTTGAAAATAACAACAGCAATCCTAATGAAATATACAAATTAAATAACAGAAGTTACCTAACGGATGGTTTCTATCTTGAAAGTGGTGAAACAGATGACGTCAAAGACAGGATAAGCATAATTATACCGTCAAAGGACAACCCGGGTCTTTTGAGGACATGTCTTTTGGGCATTGCAAAAGCGAAAATTAAATCACGAATTAACACTTTAGAGATTATAGTTGTCGACAATGGAAGCATTGATAACAACAAATCAATAATAACATCCGATATCGAAAGGATAAAAGCCGAAAACAGCGGACTTACTGTTAAATACCTGTATGAAAAGAGCGACTTCAACTTTTCATTAATGTGTAATAAAGGCGCTGATGAAAGCAGTGGAGATTATTTCCTTTTTTTGAATGATGACATTGAGATTACAGATGAACTCTTTTTGCTTAAGCTTGTTTACTTTGCAAAAATGGATCATGTCGGTGCATGTGGAGTTAAGCTTTTGTATCCCGGTGATGAAAGAAGAATTCAGCATATTGGAATTACGAGTCTGAAACTTGCCGGTCCTACTCATAAGCTCTCAACGTTTAGGGATAGTGAAACGTTGTATTTCGGACGCAACAGAGGGATTCATAACTGCCTGGCCGTAACCGGTGCATGTCTTATGGTGTCACGTGAAAAATACTTCAAAACAGGCGGTTTTCATGATAAAATGAAGGTTGGCTATAACGACGTTGATTTGTGCGTTTCGCTGTATGAGCAGGGTCTTTTAAACGTAGTAAACAACGAATGTATTCTTATACATCATGAGTCAGTTACAAGAGGCCATGATGCTGCTTCGTTTGAAAAGTCAGACAGACTTGATAAGGAACGTAATATCCTTTATGAGAGGCATCCATGGCTGTTAAGTGATATAGACCCGTATTACAATGTCAATCTGGCAGAAGACTTTCTTGAATACAGGGTTAATGTAATCCCTGATTTTGAGAAAAGAGATTATGAATCTAAACAAGATTGGAAGGCAGCTAAATTTGCAGCAAGAAAAGACAAAGGCAGCGACAAAGAGATAAAGGATAAGCCGCTTTTTTACAATCTTGAAAAGGTTAATATTGAAAGAGAATATGTGAGCTTATCAGGCTGGGCGTTAATTAATAAAAAGGACAATTATTTATTTGATACATATTTAGGTGTCAAGGCTGCTGATGATAGCTGGCATGTATTTAATACGGCGAAGGTTTTCAGGGAAGACTTGGCAAAAGTATTTAAGGAGGCAAGGTTTACCGGGCTTTCGGGCTTTTTTGCAAGAATACCTAAGCAGCTTATCAGTATAGCAGGCTTAAATGATGATAAACAGCGCTTTGCGCTGATACTTAAAAATAAACAGACCGGAAAGAGATATTATGCAGGATTTACAAAATCAGACATTTGAATACTATAAGGAGCTTTACGAGAAGGAGCTTAAAAAGAACGAGGAGCTTACGGAAGCTTTAGTCACGGCAGAACAGCAAAGAGATGACTACAAGTTCCACCTTGATAACATTCACAATTCGCTCCTTTGGAGAGTGATGTATCCGTTCAGAATATGCTTCAGCCACATTAAGAACTTCTTCATAAGAATCAAAAGATACAGCAGCTTAAAGCAGCTTATGAAGAAGATTCAGAGCAAAATAATAGAGAGAAAGGCATATAAAAGCTACGGAACTAACAGCATGCCTTCTATAGAAGAAATCAAAAGACAGAGGGAGACTGTGTTTTCTAAAGACATTACGATTTCTATTCTGGTTCCTTTATATAACACGCCCGAGAAATTCTTAAGAGAGATGATTGAGTCTGTTATAAACCAGACATATGTTAAGTGGGAATTATGCTTAGCAGACGGCTCGGATGATGCACATAAGGATGTTGAGAGAATCTGCATGGAATATGTGAATAAGGATGCAGAAGCCGCAAAGGCATTCTCAATAAACAAATCACGTATCGTATATAAGAAGCTTTCAAAGAATTTAGGTATTTCGGGAAACACAAATGCGTGTTTAGAGCTGGCAACAGGCGAATACATCGGTCTTTTCGACCATGATGATTTACTTCATCCCGAAGCCCTTTATGAATACATGAAGGTAATCTGTGATGAAGATGCAGACTATATATATTGTGATGAGACGACATTTAAGGGCGATTCAATCGATAAAATGATTACTCTTCACTTCAAGCCTGACTTTGCTATCGATAATTTAAGAGCTAATAACTACATTTGCCATTTCTCGGTATTTTCAAGAAAGCTGCTTGATAAGACAGGGCTTTTCAGAAGCGAATTTGACGGAAGCCAGGACCATGACCTTATATTAAGACTTACTGCCAATGCAGAGAAAATCGTTCATGTTCCAAGAATTCTATATTACTGGAGATCGCATGCAGGCTCTGTTGCATCTGACATAAATGCAAAAACATATGCAATAGATGCGGCAAAGGGAGCAGTTGCGGCACACCTATCAAGCCAAGGCTTTACAGATTTTAAGATTGAAAGTTCAAGGGCGTTTGAGACGATTTTCAGAATCAGATATCACTTAATCGACAAGCCATTAGTTTCAATACTTATTCCGAATAAGGACCATGTGTCTGATTTAAGAAGATGTATTGATTCAATAACTACGAAGTCATCGTATGAGAATTATGAAATTATCGTTATTGAGAACAATTCCGTTAATGAAGAGACATTTTCATATTACGAGACAATAAGTAAGCACCCTGCAATAAAGGTTATTAAATACGAGGGCGAATTCAATTATTCAAAAATCAACAACCTTGGTGCAAAGGAAGCAAACGGTGAATATTTAATACTCCTTAATAACGATACAGAGGTTGTTACAAGAAACTGGATCGAAGAGCTTCTTATGTATGCGCAAAGAGACGACGTAGGTGCGGTAGGTTGCATGCTCTATTATGAAGATTATGCAATTCAGCATGCAGGAATTGTAATCGGGCTTGGTGCGCACAGAACAGCAGGTCATACACATTACAGAATGGGTAAGGACAACCTAGGATACATGGGAAGACTTTGCTATGCGCAGAATGTGTCGGCTGTTACAGGTGCATGCATGATGACTAAAAAAGAGTTATACGAAAGTGTCGGCGGACTTGACGAAGAATTTAAAGTTGCACTTAACGACGTTGATTACTGCTTACGCTTAAGAGAGCTTGGAAAGCTTAATGTGTTCACACCTTTTGCGGAGCTTTTCCACTATGAGTCAAAGTCTAGAGGAACAGATGTTACAGAAGAAGCATCAAAGGAGAATGTCGACAGATACAACAAGGAATGTGAGCTTTTCAGGACAAGATGGAAGGAACTTCTTGAAAAGGGAGATCCATACTATAACCCGAATTTCTCGCTTGATTACTCAAACTATGTATTAAAGGGTAATCCTAAAGGTATGGTTGAATGATTATTATAAAGGAGTTTTACTGATATGAATTATAAAGAGAAATATGAATTCTGGTGCTCAGATAAATATTTTGATAAAGAAATTCACGAAGAACTTATTTCTATAAGAAAAGATGAAGCAGAGATAGAAGACAGATTTTATAAAGATCTTGATTTTGGTACAGGCGGCTTAAGAGGTGTAATCGGCGCCGGTACTAACAGAATGAATATTTATACAGTAAGAAAGGCAACACAGGGACTTGCAAATTATATTCTTATGCAGGGGACTGAAGATAAAGGTGTTGCAATTGCATACGATTCAAGACTTATGTCTAAGGAATTTGCAGATGAGGCAGCACTTTGCTTAAACGCTAACGGAATAAAGTCGTTTGTATTTTCAACGCTTCATCCGACACCGATGCTTTCATTTGCCGTAAGATATTTACATGCAACGGCAGGAATTGTAATTACCGCAAGCCACAATCCGCCTGAATATAACGGATATAAGGTATACTGGGAGGATGGGGCACAGATTACTCCGCCAAGAGATAAAGAGATTATCGATTGTGTCAATAAAGTCGAAAGCTACAGAGATGCTAAGACAATCGGTAAGGAGACAGCAATTTCAAAGCATCTTTACTGCATTATTGATGAAGAACTTGATGATGCCTACATGGAAGAGCTTAAAAAGCTTATCATTCATCCTGAGGTTATAAGGGAAGTTGCAGATGACATTAAGATTGTATACTCACCGTTTAACGGAACAGGTAACATTCCTGTAAGACGAATTCTTAAAGAGCTTGGATTTAAGCACGTATACGTAGTTAAGGAGCAGGAGCTTCCGGACCCGAATTTTACAACTCTTGAATACCCGAATCCTGAAGATCCTAAGGCATTTGAGCTTGCTCTTAAGCTTGCTAGAGAAGTTGATGCAGACATCGTGCTTGCAACAGACCCGGATGCCGACAGACTCGGAATTTATGCTAAGGATTCAAAGAGCGGTGAATATATTGCATTTAACGGCAATATGTCAGGAATGCTGATTGCGGAATATATACTAAGAGAGCGTACTAAGACAGGAACAATGCCTGAAAATCCTGCTCTTGTAAAAACAATAGTAACGACAAATTTAGCTGATCCGATTGCTAAAGACTATAATGTTCACCTTGTTGAAGTGTTAACCGGATTTAAGTTTATCGGTGAGCAGATTAAGTGGTTTATTGAGAATAATACATATAATTATGTATTCGGACTTGAAGAAAGCTATGGCTGTCTTGCGGGAACACATGCAAGAGACAAGGATGCTGTTGTAGCTGTTATGTGTCTTTGTGAGGTTGCGGCTTTTTGCAAAAAGCAGGGCATTACAGTATGGGATCAGATGATTAACATTTACGAAAAGTACGGATACTTTGCTGAAGGAATGCATACAATTACTCTTAAGGGTATTGAGGGCGCCGAACAGATTAAGTCAATGATGGAAAAGATTCGAACCAATCCATTAACTGAAATTGACGGTCTTAAGGTATTAAGCTTCAGAGATTACAAGAAGGGCGAAATACTTGACTTAACAACTAAAGAAAAGACTAAAACCAATCTCCCTGAGTCAAATGTATTGTACTTTGACCTTGAGAATAATTCATGGTGCTGCATGAGGCCTTCGGGAACAGAACCTAAGATTAAATTCTACATGGGCGTTAAGGGAAGTGATTTGTCAGATGCAAAGAGTAAGCTTTCATCACTTAAGCAGGCAGTAATTGAGGCGGTAGAGGCTTGATAAATAAACTATCTCAAAATAAATATTTGAAAAATGCACTTCTCCTTATACTGATACTGTTAGCGGCAGTATCGCTTTTTCAGGGAGTAAGAAACGCAATACACGATTCCCAGGATTTCCAGTGGGATGCAATGAAAGTATTCTCACACAGAATCAATCCGTATGATGAGTCGGCAAATATGAACCCAAGCGGGATACTTGAGCAATATGGCTATGATAAGTATTATCTTCAGATGGAAGCGAACCAGTTTCCTTCGCTTCTTATGATATTACTTGTATTTGCACCGCTTCAGCCGTTAACTGCAAGATATGTCTGGATAGTACTAAACCTTTTGTTTACTGCACTTATTGTGTTTTTGCTTAAGAAGACGCTTCTTAAAGACATGGATAACTATTCGTTTTGTCTGTTAAGTCTTCTTATGATAGCGGGCACTCCGTACAGAAATCAGTTTGGAGTCGGGCAACACACTTTATTTGCATTTTGTTTCTTCTTAATAGCGCTGTATTTTTCTGAATATAGTGAAAAAAGAAACGCTTTTATTGTAACTATAGCCCTTTTCATATGCTATTTTAAGTACACATTAACTGTTCCGCTTGTACTGTACTTCATATATAAAAAGAGATATAAGGAAATTATAGTCTCGGTTCTTATGCATGGTGTATTAACTGTAGTCGGTGCATGGTGGCTAAATGACAGCATAATGAATATGATACTTAAGCCGCTACTTGTGTCATCTAAATTGGCAGCAGAGGGCGGACTTGATATTTCGGCACTGCTTTCAGGCTCTGTTATCGCATATATCCTTGCGTTTGTAATCATGCTTGCTTTATTTATATCAGCATTCAGGATGAACCCTAAATATGAACGCACATATATGTCATGCCTTATTTTGTGGTCACTTATTATTACGTATCACAGAACGTATGATTTCTTTGTAATGATCACAGTATATGCAATGTTTTTAGAGCTTGAGGCACTTTCTGAAAACTCGCAGTGCATCATGAGTGAAAACGGGATAAATTATCTTAAAATATTTTATTTCATTACTATGATTTCAGTATTCTTTGTACTCCGTGTATTTATGGAGTCGCTTTCAAGCAGAATATTTGTCGGAATACTATATTACATATTAACGATTGTAGTTTCTATAATCGTTGGAAGAGTGGGATATTATGGAAAAAAAGAAAAAGCTGATTAAGCAGATATTAAAATTCGGTGTAGTCGGAGGACTTGCATTTCTTATTGATTTTGTAGTTTACACAATTGTACTTAAGATAATTCCAGGTCAGTACAGCTACATTATTGCCGGTATTTGCGGATTTACGATTTCTCTTATTTTTAACTATCTTGCAAGTATGGCATTTGTATTTGTAAGAAAGGATGATGTTGACAGGCGTAAGGAATTTTTAATTTTTCTTGTGCTTTCATTGATCGGATTATTACTTAATACATTCTTACTATGGCTATATGTCGATGTTTTAGCCGGTAAGGTTAACTGGATTTATTCGGTTCACGATGTAATCTATAGCTGGCTTGTATCAATCAATGTAACATTCTTTGCTGATTTATCGGAATTTATTGAAATCATGGCAAAGATTTTCGCAACAGCGATTGTTATGGTATATAACTTTATAAGCAGAAAGATGACGCTTGAGAAAAAGGATTAAAAGATGAAAAGGATTCTGTCTTTGGCTCTTCTTATTACAATGACGATTTCATTATGTGCATGCAATGATGAAAGGGTTGTATATCCTGTAGAAGTTGTTAAGCCTGAAAAGACTTTGGAAGAAGACACTGAAACTAAGGATAGTGAAGCAGCAGAAGAAAAAAACGAAGAAAAAGCAGATGATGAAAGCGACGTAGATGTTCCTTCAGAAGAGTTTGTCCTGCTTGAAGATGATGAAGAGGAAGAAGGGCCTGATGAAAGCGGAACAATTGTAACGCACGATGGAAAGCCTGTAATAGACCTTATATTCTTTATGGGACAGTCTAATATGTCAGGAGCAGGCGGCGATAAAGAACTCGCACCACCTGTTACGGAAGGTCATGGCTACGAGTTCAGAGCTATTTCAGATCCGACCAGGCTTTATAATATTGAAGAGCCTTTCGGCAAAAACGAGAGCTTTATCGGTGGCATATGTGATATACCGGGTGCAAAAAAAGGATCAATTGTATCATGCTTCGCAAATGAATACTATGCATTAACGGGAGTGCCGATTGTAGGCGTATCTGCATCCCAAGGTGCGACGACTACAGAGATATGGCAGTCAGCCGGATTTCAGATCGACATGCAGCAAAGATATGACATAACAGTTAACTGGCTTAATGACAACGGATACTATATAAGAAACAGATACGTCGTATGGTTCCAGGGTGAATCGGATGCTGCTAACCATGTTCAGCCTGAAATTTATAACACAAATATGGACAATATAATAAGACCTCTTTTTATTAAAGGTCTTAACAAGGTGTTTATCATTACACCGGGAAGAACGCTAAGCATTAAGAATTACTTTGATGATATTATTAACCAGCAGCTTGATATGTGCAGGGAAAGCGGATATTACGCACTTGGAACCAATATTTTATCAGATGTATCGGCTGAGTACATGGTTGATGAATGGCACTATAACCAGCTTGTCCTTAACATAATAGGAATTGAGACTGCAAAGAGTGTCGCATGCTATACGCTTAACCGTAAGGAACGTATAGATTACGATTATGAGAATGATAGGGTATATATTCCAAACGGATTTGACTATACAGGAGAAGAAAGCGCTGAGCCGCTTGATTTATCAAATCTTCAGAAGCTCCAGGATGAGTATTGGGATGACTATCTTGTAAGAATAAATGAGAAGAATAACGGGTGATAATTATAAAAGGCTTTTAAGCTACATAAAGAGAAACGGTGTGAAAGCCTCAGTCTTTAAAGTAATCGAAAGACTCTCAAGAGATGATTCTGAGAAGACTTATTCACAGGATGTGTTCGATTTAATATGTGATAAGGAAGAGGAAGAATTCGAGCGTTCGGTTAACTTTACAAACAGATATAAATTCAGCATAATAGTTCCGGCTTATGAAACGGGTGCAAGACGCATTAAAGAAATGATTTTTTCTGTATTATCACAGACTTATGATAATTTCGAGCTTTGTATTGCAGATGCTTCTAATACGGATGAAGTTGAAAATGCCGTTAAGAGCATGAATTCCGATAAAATCAAATATGTAAGACTTAAGGAAAATAAAGGAATATCGGAAAACACAAACGAGGCACTTAAGCTTGCAACCGGTGAGTATGTCGTATTCCTTGACCATGATGATATACTTACTAAGAACGCACTATTTGAAGTAATGAATGTTTTTGAAACGGCACCTGTAAATCAGATTAAGCTTGTTTATTCAGATGAAGATAAGTGCAATGATGAGTGTGATACGTTTTTCGATCATCATATAAAGCCTGACTTTGACATAGATTTACTGCGAAGCAATAATTATATATGTCATATGTTAACGGTTAGCAGAGAACTTGCATTGTCGGTAGGCGGCTTTAATAAGGATTATGACGGCGCACAGGACCATGATTTTATATTAAGATGCGTTGAGAAGCTAAATAGAAACGAAATCAAGCACATTGGTAAAGTGCTTTATCACTGGAGAAGCCATACAAGCTCAACTGCAACTAACCCTGATTCAAAATTATATGCATACGAAGCAGGAAAGAGAGCAGTCAAGGCTCACCTTGAAAGACTTCATATAGATGCAGAGGTAAGTGATACAATGCATCTTGGATTTTACAGGGTAAAATATAAGGTGAGTGCACATGACTTAACTGATGTTAAAATCATGAGCCTTGATGAACTTAAGGCATTAAGCATAGATGAGCTTAAAGAGAGTGATTTTAAATATGCAATGATTATTAATGATAATGTAAGACTTACGAATGCCGACGGAATCGAAGAGATGCTTGGAATTCTTAAGCGTGATGAAGTAGGCTGTGTAGGCGGACTTGTTATTAATAAAGGTAAAATCGAAAGTGCAGGCTACAGCGTAAATGAAGAAGGAGAGCTTACACCTGATTTCAGTGGTCTTAACAAGAACTTTTCGGGTTACCTTCACAGAGCAAAGCTTACAAGAGAAGTTGCAGGCGTATGTACCGACTGTATGATGGTCAAAAAATCTGCGATTAATGCAGATAAGACCTTCAATAAAGATATGATAGTAGTTTATTGTCCGTATAGTATTTTTAAGAGAGTGTAAAATGCCTAAGGTATCGGTTATTATACCTAATTACAATGGAATAAAGTATATCGAGGATTGCCTTAATTCTTTAAAGAATCAGACATTTGATGATTTTGACATATGGGTTATCGACAATGCTTCAACAGATGGAAGCGATGAGGTTGTTGTAGCAAAATTCCCTTTGGTTAAATTTGTCAGATTATCAGATAACTTTGGATTTTCAAGAGCAGTTAACGAAGGACTGAAAAGGACACGCGATTCGGAGTATGTGATTTTACTCAATGCAGATACAAAGGCAGAGCCTGAGTTTGTTGAAAAGCTTTATGAGGCAATAAGTAAGGATGATAAGATTTTCTCAGTCTCATCAAAGATGATTCAGATGTTTGCACCGGATAAATATGACGGAGCGGGCGATTTATATTGCTGTCTTGGATGGGCGTATGCGAGAGGTAAAGATAAAAAAATCGGCAGATATGAAAAGGAGTGCAATATTTTTTCATCATGTGGCGGTGCTGCAATTTACAGGCGCGCTTTATTTGAGGAAATAGGATACTTTGACGAGCTCCATTTTGCATATCTTGAAGATGTTGATATAGGATACCGCGCAAGGATTATGGGTTATAAGAACAAATATACTCCGGAAGCAATTGTATACCATGCGGGTTCCGGGATTACAGGAAGCAGATATAACTCATTTAAAGTTAGAATTGCTGCAAGAAACAGCTGGTATGTAATATTTAAGAATATGCCGACACTTCAGATAATAATTAATCTTCCGTTTATTCTTGCGGGATTTTTCATAAAGTCACTTTTCTTTATGTTTAAAGGATACGGAAGAGAGTATTTATCGGGTATGAAGAGAGGATATCTTATGTGTACGCAAGGAAAGAAATATCCGTTTTCCAAGGAGTTTTTAGGAAATTACGTAAGAATCCAGCTCGAGCTGTGGCTTAATATGTTTAGAAGGATTGTAGGATAAATGATTAAAGATAACCAGAGAATACTGAATCAGATTCATGTAGTTCTGGATGCTGTAGTAACCGGCCTTATGTATTTATTTGCATGGTGGTTCAAATTCCAGTCAGGACTCATTGATTCAGGATATGCGCTTTCAAAAGAGTATTACTTCAGTGCACTCTATATTATTATTCCTGTATATCTTATTTTGTACTATCAGTTTGATTTGTACAATTCAAAGCGTGCAAGCGGAAGAAAGAGAGAGCTCTTTAACATATGTAAGGCCAATATAGTCGGAACAATCGGATTTATCGTAGTTCTCTATATGGTTAACCAGCCTCATTTCTCAAGAGAAATGATTTTCTTCTTTGGATGCTTTAACGTAATTATGTTAACTGTTGAGAGAAATTTCATCAGATACGTTTTGAGATTTTTCAGGAAGAAAGGCTTTAACCTAAAGCATATTCTTCTTATCGGATATTCAAGGTCTGCTGAAATGTATATCAACAGAATAAGAATGAATCCGCAGTGGGGATACAATATCAGAGGAATTCTTGATGACATTGTTGAAGCAGGAACGATGTATAAGGGAATCAAGGTTTTAGGAAGAATAGATAATCTCTCAATAATACTCCCTGAAAACAAGCTTGATGAAATAGTTATTACACTTCCTCTTGAAGCGTATGGCAAGCTTGAAAGGATTGTTGCACTTTGTGAAAAATCAGGAGTTCACACTAAATTTGTCCCGGATTATTCCGAATTTATGTCGGGTAGAATGGTCACTGAGGATATTCAGGGGCTTCCTGTTATAAATATCAGGGCAATACCTCTTTCAAATGCATTCAATGCAGCGATAAAGAGACTTATGGACATTGTAACGGCGATACTTGGTATTGTCATTTCATCACCTGTAATGCTTATAGCAGCAATTGCAGTAAAGACTACAAGTAAGGGTCCGTTAATATTTAAGCAGGAGAGAGTCGGACTTCATAATAAGCCGTTTTATGTATATAAATTCAGAACAATGTACATAAAGGAAGAGCTTGATGAAGAACTAAAGGATAAAAACTGGACTACAAGAGATGACCCGAGAGTAACTAAGGTCGGAAGATTTTTACGTAAGACAAGTATTGATGAATTACCGCAGTTTTTTAATATTCTGTTTGGACAGATGTCATTAATCGGACCGCGTCCTGAGCAGACCGCATTCGTTGAAAAGTATAAGGAAGAAATTCCAAGATACATGATTAAACACCAGGTTCGTCCGGGTCTTACAGGATGGGCGCAGGTCAACGGATTAAGAGGCGATACTTCAATTGAAGAGCGAATTAACTATGACCTTTATTATATCGAGAACTGGACGGTAGGATTCGACATTAAGATAATGTTCTTAACCGTATTTAAAGGATTAATTAATAAGAATGCATACTAATGTTAACGTAGTAATTCCTGCGTATAAGCCTGATCAAAAGTTAATAGAGATCTTTAAGATGATGGAGGCTTCATCACACCCTGTAGAAAAGATAATCGTAATGAATACGGTTGAGAGTGATGACGATAAAGAAGGACGTAATATAATCAAGCTTTCTGATAAGTATGGCTACGCATATAATAAAGACTTTATTGAAATTATCGATGTTAATAAAGAAGACTTTGACCATGGCAGGACAAGGAAAGAGGGAGCTACACATATAAGCAAAGACTGTGATTATATACTTTTTATGACACAGGATGCAGTGCCTTATGACAGTGAACTGATAAAAGAATTACTTAACGGATTCAGCGTTAGTGACGATGACAGTGTTGAGAATTCCGCAAGCAAAACAATAATCGGTGTTTCATATGCAAGGCAGCTTGCAAGAGAAACTTCTTCACTTGCCGAGAAGTTTACACGAAACTTCAATTATCCTGATGAAGATACGGTTAAGAGTCTTAAGGATATTGAAACGCTTGGAATTAAAGCGTTTTTCTGCTCAAATGTATGCGCTATGTATAAAAGAGACATATATGAAAGTCTTGGCGGATTTATTGATCGGGCAGTATTTAATGAGGATATGGTGTTTGCCAATAAGCTCATTAAAAACGGGTATGCAATTAAATATGCATCAAAGGCAAAGGTATATCATACCCATGATTATACCGGAATGCAGCAGTACAAAAGAAACTTTGACCTTGCCGTGTCACAGAAGATGAATCCCGACGCATTTGAAGGCATTTCTTCGGAATCAGAAGGTGTTAAGTATGTAATAGCTGCGTTTAAGTATTTTTGCAAAAATAAAAGACCATTTGAGATTATCCCTTTCGGGATTAATTGTGTATATAAATATTTAGGATATAGGAAGGGCAAGAGGTATAATACGTTATCTAAGGAACAGATCTTAAAATGTACTTCTAACAGGGCCTTTTTTGAGAATGGTGAATAACATAAGTCTTAGAATTAAAACAAAGGAGACAAATTATGTGCGGAATAGTTGGATATGTAGGTAAAAATCAGGCGGCGCCTATTCTTCTTGATGGGTTATCAAAGCTTGAATACAGAGGATATGATTCTGCAGGAATTGCAATAAGAGATGGTGAGAAGGAAGCAGAGGTCGTAAAGGCTAAGGGCAAGCTTATCAATCTTTATGAAAAGACAAATAACGGTAATGATGTTAAAGGACATTGCGGTATCGGACATACAAGATGGGCAACTCATGGTGAGCCGTCAGAAATCAATGCGCACCCGCATGTGTCAGATGACATGAACGTTGTTGCTGTTCATAACGGAATTATTGAGAACTACCAGGAGCTTAAGGATAAGCTTATCAGAAAGGGCTATGAGCTCTATTCAGAGACAGATACTGAAATTTTAACAAAGCTTGTTGACTATTATTACAAGAAATATAAGGTTGGACCGATTGATGCTATCGCAAAGACAATGGTTCGTGTGCGTGGTACTTATGCGTTAGCAGTAATGTTTAAGGACTATCCTGATGAAATATATGTTGCAAGAAAGGATTCACCGCTTATTTTAGGTGTAGCTGATTCAGATTGCTTCCTTGCATCAGATGTTCCTGCAATACTTAAGTATACAAGAAATGTATACTATATTGATAATCTTGAAATGGCTCGTATGCACGATGGCAAGATAGATATTTATAACCTTGACGGTGATATCGTTCCAAAGGATACGACTGAAATTACATGGGATGCCGAAGCTGCTGAAAAGGGCGGATATGAGCACTTCATGATGAAGGAAATCCATGAACAGCCAAAGATTATTGCAGATACATTTAATTCAGTATATAAGGATGGCAAAATCAATCTGTCAGAAGTCGGACTTACCGATGAAGAGATGGAAAAGATTAAAAAGATTGAGATTGTTGCATGTGGTTCTGCATATCATGTAGGAATGGTTGCACAGTATGTTATTGAAGATTTGTGCAGAATTCCTGTAAGAGTTGAGCTTGCATCAGAGTTTAGATACAGAAAGCCGTTATTAACTGATGAAGACTTTGTAATAGCAATCAGTCAGTCGGGTGAGACAGAGGATACTAAAAAGGCGGTTGTTGAAGCTAAGGAGCTTGGCGCTAACACACTTGCAATCGTTAATGTAGTCGGCTCATCAATTGCAAGGGAAGCAGATAACGTATTCTACACTCTTGCAGGACCCGAAATTTCTGTTGCTACAACTAAAGCCTACAGTGCACAGCTTATTGCAATTTATGCAATTGCTGTAGAGCTTGGCAGAGTAAAGGGATTAATAGATGATGCAATGTATAAGCATTACATTGAAGAAATTCAGGCACTTCCTGATAAGATAGAAAAGATTATCGAGAACAAAGAAAGAATACAGTGGATTGCCAATAAATTTGCTTATTCAAAGGATGTATTCTTCATCGGAAGAGGACTTGATTACGCTATATGTCTTGAGGGCTCACTTAAGATGAAGGAGATAAGCTACATTCACTCAGAGGCATATGCCGCAGGTGAATTAAAGCATGGTCCGATTGCTCTTATTGATGATGGAATACTTGTTATTTCATGTCTTACTCAGGAAGGTCTTTATGAGAAGACTACAAGTAACATGACTGAGGTTAAGGCAAGAGGTGCCGTACTTTTAGCAGTTACCACATACGGACACTATAACATTGAAGATAATGTTAATTACGTTACTTACATTCCTAAGGCGGATGAACACTTCATGGCTTCACTTGCAGTAGTACCGCTTCAGCTTATGGGTTATTATTTAAGCGTTGCAAGAGGAATAGACGTTGATAAGCCTAAGAATCTTGCAAAGTCAGTAACGGTTGAATAAGGAGAATTATGAACGAAGAATTTTGCAGTATATGCCACCGCTCTTCAAAAGATGCCGGAAGCCTTATACATATGCCCGGGAATATGAATTTATGTCATGATTGCATGCAGAGTACGGTTAATTCGTTATCAAGCATGAATATTCCGGGATTTGGTTCAGGCATAAAACCTGATTTCTTTTCCGCAGATTTAAGCAAAACAGGTAACAGCTTTGTGAACCCTGTTACATCATCTGACACTGCTAAATCAAAAACAGATGAAACAGTAAAAGATGAAGGCGATAAATCAGACAAAGAGAGCAATGATAAAGAAGCCGATAGTAAGAGTAATACTAAGAATAATAACTACGGCATACCAAATATCAGCTTCTTGAATATGTCTGATTTCCAGAATCTTCTTAACGGCGGAAGAAGCCGTGTTAAGAAGAAAAAGAACGTACCTGATGAAGAGAGGGTACCACTTATTAATATTAAGGATATTCCTGAGCCTCATAAGCTTAAAGCAATGCTTGATGAATATGTAGTAGGTCAGGAGCATGCAAAAAGAATTGTATCGGTAGGCGTATACAATCACTATAAAAGAGTTGCCTCACAAGGCATGAAGAAGGAACAGTTTGACGATGATCTTTTTGATATAGAAATCGAAAAGTCAAATATGCTCATGATTGGACCTACAGGCTGCGGTAAGACTTATCTTGTTAAAACTCTTGCCAAATTGTTAGATGTTCCGCTTGCTATCGCTGATGCAACCTCACTTACCGAAGCAGGATATATAGGTGATGATATAGAAAGTGTAGTAGGAAAGCTTTTAGCGGCAGCAGACAATGATGTTGAAAAGGCTGAAATCGGTATTATTTACATCGATGAAATAGATAAGCTTGCCAAGAAAAAGGATACCCATACACGTGATATTAACGGTGAGAGCGTACAGCAGGGTATGCTTAAGCTGCTTGAAGGTGCGGACATTGAAGTGCCTGTTGGCTCTAATTCAAAAAATGCAATGGTTCCGCTTGAAACTATAAATACGAGCAATATTTTATTTATATGCGGCGGTGCATTCCCTGAGCTTGATGAAATAATTAAGCAAAGATTAAGAAAACAGACTTCAATCGGTTTTAATGCAGAACTTAAGGACCGGTTTGATAAGAGAAAGGACATCTTATCCGAGGTCAAGACAGAGGACATTAAGAAGTACGGCTTTATTCCTGAATTTATCGGAAGACTTCCAATCGTGTATACAATGGAAGGTCTTACTAAGGAGATGCTTGTTAATATACTAAAGGAGCCTAAGAATGCATTAATCAAGCAGTATAAGAAGCTATTTGCACTTGATGAGGTCAAGCTTGAATTTGATGATGAGGCGCTTGAATTAATAGCTGAAAAGGCTTATGAAAAGGACACAGGAGCACGAGCATTAAGGTCGATAGTTGAAGAGTACATGTTCGATATTATGTATGAAATTCCTAAGGATAAAAACATCGGCAGAGTCGTTATCACAAAGGACTACATTGAAGGCAAGGGCGGCCCGTTAATTGAGATGAGGACATTATAATGTCATTTAGTTCAGTTTCATTTTTTGTATTTATGTTTGCGGTATTCTTCATTTACTGGGGAATACCGCATAAATTTAGATACATATTACTGGCTTTAGCGAACTTAATATTTTATTTAAGCTTTGGCGTTAAGTTTCTGCCTGTTCTGATTGCAGAAATTATTATCGCTTATTTTGGTGCAAGGGTGCTTGAAAAGAAAAAGGACAAGATGCTTTTTGCACTGATTATTGTGCTTACACTTATTCCGCTCATCACCTTTAAATATGTTGACTTTGCAATATATACATTTGATAAGGTGATGGTTAAATTTGGCGCACCGATTTTAGATCATACATTGAAATTAGTTGCTCCAATCGGAATTTCGTTCTACACATTTGAGCTTATTTCGTATATTACAGACGTATATAAGGGAAAAATAGCGGCTGAGAAGAATATAATCAAGGTGTTCGTATTTGCAGGCTTTTTTGCAAATATTACATCGGGCCCGATTGAAAGAGCCGGGGTGTTTTTGCCAGGGATTGATGAGGAAAAGCGATTTAATTATGAGAAGGCTACATTCGGACTTAAGCTTGTAATGCTTGGATTAGTTAAGAAGATTTGCGGTGCGAATGTATTAAAGCAGTATGTTGATAATGTGTTTGGGAATATTTATGCGTACAGGGGACCTGTATTTATTATTGCGATAGTACTCTATACGTATGAAATATATCTTGATTTCTCGGGATATACGGATATGGCGCGCGGCTTTGGTAAAATGTTAGGGTTTGATTTATCGAAGAATTTCTTAAGGCCGTATTTATCGTGCGGGGTTAAGGAGTTTTTCGCAAGGTGGCATGTGTCGTTATCTATGTGGCTTAAGGATTATGTGTATATTCCGCTTGGCGGCAGCAGATGTAAAAAGACACGTAAATACGTTAATCTGATGGTTACGTTTTTGGTGAGCGGACTATGGCATGGGGCAAGCTTTACATTTATTGTGTGGGGGCTTCTTCATGGAATTTATCAGTGTGTTGCGGATTTAATTAAGCCTTTCATTGATAAGATAAGTGGTTTTGGAAGAGGCAGGGCTATAAGAGCAGTAAGGATTTTTGTGACTTTCTTACTTGTAAGCTTTGCGTGGATGTTCTTCAGGGCAAATTCGCTAAGCGATGCAAAGTATATCATGATGAATATGTTTATCGGTGATAATTTCTACGGACAGCTTTTACAGATGGGATTTTTAAGTGTCTTATCGATTGTATTTACTGTCCTGATTATTGGACTGACAATTGTGTATGATGTGTATAGTGAGAGGTTAAGTGCTAAGGGAAGCGATGTAATTACTGAATTTGGAAGGCTTCCTGTGGCAGTAAGATATGTATTATATGTTACGTTTGGTGTGATGATTATTGTGCTTAGGGCGCATGTAGGAGCCGGAGCTGAGTTTATTTATATTAAATTCTAGTAGATAAAGTGGGAAGTCTTTCATTCATCATGTGCCAGGATGAAAGTGTTATTTATTAATAATAAGTAGTGATTTTAGGTAATGAAGAGATTTGTAATTAAGCTTGCAGCCGTTTTAGTAGCCATTGCTATGGTGATTTTACCTGTCAGTGTTGCAATTGATCCGTATAATGTATTTCATTATATGAATCCAAGAGACAACGGGGTTGAGGCAAATAAAGGCTTCATTAAAACTAAATATTTAATTAAGAATCACGATAAGTTTGATTCTCTTGTGTTTGGTTCATCAAGAGCGGGATTTGTTGACGTTTTATACTTAAATGAGAAGACGGGCAATAAATTTTATAATATGGCAAGCTCTGAGAGCTTAGTGAGTGAGCAGACAAGTGAGCTTAAGGTGCTTATTAAGTCAGGTTTTATTCCTAAGAGAGTATGGGTTTTTGTTGATGATATTTCATGCTTTGTAGACCCTTTGCTTCATGAGAATATGCTATACAGAGTTCCTTACCCTGAAGGTTTATTTGAAACGGCGGAATTTTACCTTAAGTATGTTGATTTAATCACTGTATTTAATTCGTGTAAGGTTATTAATGATTATAAGGAAAAGGTATTAAATGAGGGTAAAAGCCTTGATGAATATACTTATGATCATTATGCGAATATGAATTATATTGAGAGATATCATAATACCGGATGCGAGAGGCTTGATAAAGAGAGTAAGTTCGATATTAATTCACCGCAGTATAATGAAGCATACTGGTGTGATTATTATAAATTAAGGCTTGATGAAGCCCTGTCAGATATGAGTGAGCTTAAAAAGCTTTGCGATGAATATGGTATTGAGCTTACTGTGATTACCAATCCGCTTTATTATCTGACTTTTGATAAGGCATATGAAAACGGATATTCCGATTATTTATACGCGCTTTCTGATATTACCGATTATTATAATTTCAGCGGTCACACATACGTCAGTAAAGACTATCAATATTATTATGAGACGAGTCATTATACGCCTCAGGTTTCAAGGCTTATGATTGATGCAGTGCTAGGAAATGGTGATAATGGTAATGACGAGCTCTTTGGAATGCATGTTACTAAGGATAATAAGGATATATTAATTGAAAGACTTACGGAATAGATAATAAGGAATTATAAATTGAAAGACCTACGAAATGATGCAAATATTAATACAGAGAGAAGAAGAGTAGAGATTAAGCTTATTTTAATTATGATTCTGCTTGGATTTTTAGTGCAGATTGCAGCTTCCTTTGTGCTTACATTAGTGCTTGGGATGATGCCTAAAGTTGCAGCTGATTACATGAGCGGGCTTGAAAGTCTTTTGCAGATTACTCCTGCAATGATTTTAAGGGTGTGCGTTATTTTCCCTGTCCTTGAAGAGATATTCTTTCGCGGAATCGTAATAGGGATAATGTACAGATTTGCACCATTTGCAGTCGCTAATGTTTGCCAGGCACTTGTATTTGCGATATATCACGGGAATATAGTACAGGGCGTTTATGCATTTTTGCTTGGATTATTCATAGGATATGTGCTTAAGCTTACAAAGAACATTGTGTATGTGTTTGTGCTGCACATGAGCATTAACCTGCTTGGAATGTTCATCGATACAATTATCCCGATGGATACGCCTATGCTTTTAAAGAGCCTTATTGCGGCGGCTTCAATTGCGGGCATTGTTGTGATTGTTAACAGGCTAATTCGTAGAGACAAGGTTTGTTGATAAGTGAAGGTGAGGATGTGCATTTGAAGATAGATGGTAGGATATATGAAACAGGGTTGGCTTATTGTAAATGAATATCTTGATACTGAAAAGTTTCTTGAAATCAGGAAGCTTTTTTTGTCGGGAGCTGAAAAGAAAAATGTGAAGCTTACGGTGTATACAAACGCTGATTTTGCAGTTGATTTGAGTGGTGCGGTTGTCAAATCCAGAGCGTTTGATGAAGGAGAGCCTGAATTTATTATTTTCTATGATAAGGATATTGCGCTTGCGGCTGCTCTTGAGAAAATGGGTTATAGACTTTATAACAGTGCCGATGCAATAGATGTGTGCGATTCCAAGGTTAAGACAGCTGAGAAGATTGCTGAGTACAATTTGAATTGCAAAGATGATGAGGCTAAAATTCTTATGCCAAAGACTTATAAGGTGCCTTTTACATATGAAAATATCGGGATAAAGGATAGCTACAGCTTTGATTTCCTTGATTATGTTGAGAAGGACTTGTGTGAAGCAGGTGAGGGCGCATTAAGTGATGCGTATCCGATGGTAATTAAGGAGAGTAACAGCTCGTTTGGCATGGGCGTGCATCTTGCAGGCAGCAGGGAAGAGGCTGTAAAGCTTATATGTGAATACGGCAATAAGGAATGCCTTATTCAGGAATATATCTCGTACTCATCGGGGAGAGATTACAGGCTTCAGATGGTTTCTGATAAGTGCGTGTGTGCGATGATGAGAAGTAACGAAAATGACTTCAGGGCCAATATTACAAACGGCGGTAAAATGAGTGAATATAAGCCAACCGATGAAGATTTGTCGCTTGCGCGTAATGTTATGAAGTGTCTTAAGCTTGATTTTGCAGGAATTGACATCATGCATGACAAGAGCGACAGGACGGTATTTTTAGAGGCTAATTCGAATGCACATTTTAAGAATATTTACGATTTAACCGGAATTAATGCCGCTGAGAAAATGATTGAGTATATTGTGGCGGAGGATTGATTAAATGGTTGAGTGTGCGAGGGAAAGGTTTAGTAATTGGTTAAGGGAATATTAGTATATACAAGTGCTGATGCAGAATATAATGAGTGGTTTATTGATCACATTATTGAAGAAGGCAGGAAATGTAATCTGGATATAAGACTTGTATTGAGTGATAAGGAAGAAGTTTCTGATAATGATATTGATTTTGCAATTGTAAGAAACAGGGACAGTAAGCTGTGTAAGCGATTGGAAGAAAATAATATAAGGTGCTTTAATTCTTCATATGTAGTGAATATTGGGAACGATAAGTGGGAGATGTATAAGGACTTTAATGCTGCAGGGATTCCTGTAATGTATACGCAGAAGACAAAACTCCCTTATCCATTTGTTATGAAGCCTGTTAACGGACACGGTGGAGAAAATGTGTACTTAATCAAGAATGCCGATGAATATGAGAGTGTGATTAGCAACATTCCTGATGAGAGGCAAGGAGACTTAATCTACCAGGTTATAGCAACAGAAAAAGGAAGAGATATAAGGGTTTATGTAGTTGGTGGAATCATATTAACGGCAATGGAGAGAATCGCCCTTGATTCAGAAAATGACTTCCGCTCGAACTATTCCCTTAATGGCAATGCAAAGGAGCATGCACTAACAGACGAAGAGCTTAAGCTTGCAGCAAAGGTCGCAGACCATATCAAGGCAGATTTTGTCGGAATCGACTTAATATACAATAACGGAAGACCTGTCGTAAATGAAATTGAGGATGCAGTAGGGACAAGGATGCTATACTCGCTTACAGACATAGACCCGGTACGTGAATTTGTAGCGCATATAGCAGAATATATAGAGTTCGCAAGTCCCTATTCTAAAACAAATCGTATTTTCGTGCAAATTAGAGCCTAAACAAATCGTATTTTCGGAAACAGGACAAGGAAAAGTGTTGAAAAATGGGCATTTTTTTGGCTATAGTTATATTTGGAGGAATGAGATATGTTTAGGCGGAAAATATATGATGAAATTTTATAAGTAATTTGGATTTGAGATAGCATCGGTAATATATTCGCCATAATATGGTAATGAAGAAATTAAGTGTATTTAAATACGATAGTGAAGATAATGTGGTGAGGGCACTGTATAAGATAGGGCTTATCATCTTTGTTCCGCTTGTGATTTTGTTTTTCTTTCTGCGGACTGATACGGCGGTCGACTATCTTCTAAACGGTGGATATTACTGCACCTTCAAAAGTGCAACGGGGCTTAATTGTCCGGGCTGCGGCGGTACGAGAGCCTCATTATATCTTGCAAGACTTGATATATTGAACAGCTTCAAAATGAATGCCACAGTACTTGTAAGCGTAATACTGTATCTGTTCTTTATGATTAAGGAGACGCTTCACAGAGTATTCGGACTCAAGGGCGTTAAGGAATGGCAGGTATATGTTCTTATTGCAATATTTGTAGCTACTGTCGTTATAAGGTGGATTGTATGTAACTTTGTATTTGTTTTGTAGTGCAGAAGGAATAATATATGTTCTTCACGCTATGGCAAAATGGTGTATAATAGTGAGAAAATAAAAACAGGAGGAATTGTGATATGAATATTTCAGATAGTATAAGATATATTGGTGTTGATGATCATAAGATTGATCTTTTTGAGGGGCAGTTCGATGTGCCGAATGGAATGGCGTACAACTCGTATGTGATTGTTGATGAAAAAATTGCGGTGCTTGATACTGTTGACGGTAACTTTACTGATGAATGGCTCGCCAAATTGGATAAGGAGCTTGACGGAAGACAGCCGGATTACTTGATTGCTCATCATATGGAGCCTGATCATTCGGCTAATATTCAGGTGTTTGCAAAGAAGTATCCTGATGCGAAGATTGCGGCATCGGTTGGTGCGTTTAATATGATGAAGAATTTCTTTGGTACGGATTTCCCTGAGAGAAAGATCGTGCTTAAGGAAGGCGATAAGATAGAGCTTGGAAAGCACACGCTTAATGTGATTGGCGCGCCGCTTGTTCACTGGCCGGAAGTAATTATGACTTATGAGAGCACTGAGAAAGTGCTGTTCTCTGCTGATGGATTCGGCAAATTTGGCGCACAGGATGCAGACGAAGACTGGGCATGTGAAGCGAGAAGGTACTATTTTGGCATAGTAGGAAAGTTCGGGGTTAATGTGCAGGCTGTTCTTAAGAAGGCAGCAGCACTTGATATTCAGACTATTTGTCCGCTTCATGGTCCGATTCTTAAAGAGAATCTGGGGTATTACATTGACTTATATAACACATGGTCGCAGTACGGTGTTGAGAGCGATGGCGTAATGATAGCATATACTTCTGTGTATGGACATACAAAGCAGGCTGTTGAGTATCTTGCGGATGAGCTTACGAAGAAGGGCTGCCCGAAGGTTGTTGTGTGCGATTTGGCGCGTGAAGACATGGCAGAGGCAGTTGAGGATGCATTCAGATATGGCAAACTCATTCTCGCAACGACTACATACAATGGCGAGATATTCCCGTTCATGAATACATTTATCCGCGAGCTTACTGAGAGAAATTATCAGAAGAGAAAGCTTGCATTTATCGAGAACGGTTCATGGGCTCCGATGGCGGCAAAGTATATGACTAAGCTTTTTGTTGACGGCAAGGATATAGAAATTGCAGGAACAATAACGATTAAGGGTGCCGTGACTGATGAAAACAAGGCCCAGCTTACAGAGCTTGCCGAGAAATTCAAGTAATTTTTGGAAAAATATAAAATTTACGTTATCATTAACCGAAAAGGAATCGCAAAATGCGGTTCCTTTTTATATGAGGGGCGATTAGGACACCGGAAAGCTAAATTTGTATGTATTTAGTGAAATAAAAGAGTATTTCGTGAATGTTTTCCGCCGTGGAATTTGTGAAAAATATCACAAAGCACAAAAATCTTTGTTTTTTTAAAAAATGGTAGACATAATTCTATTTTTTTAGTATAGTGTTATTGATTGTGGAAGAGTGTTTCTATTTTTATTATAAGAGGGAGTAGTTAAGGAAACGATAGTTCACAAGCATCCACGATATTCTGACTGGGGAGTCAGGAATAGTTAAGGGATTTTGATTCGAACAAGAGTTAATTAAGAAAGGTTTCGAAGTATTCGATTTAATTAAAAAATACGTGCTGATTGTGGACTGTGCTGCATATGCAGTGAAGTGACACATGGCTTATGCGGCAAGGAGGGTGCTATGGTATTTAAAAGAGTGTTGAAGGGAATTGGAAGACTTATGCTCACTACAGCGGTAATGTGTGGCGTAGGTCTGTTTTTGTGTTCAAGTGAGGTTAAGGCGGCGGCACCATCTTCACCTAATGGTGATGAGAAGGTGTATATTAATGAAGTTGGCGATAATTATGAAATAGTCATTGATGCACATGGAAATACCACATATTCGACAATAAAAAATCCGGAGATTCGTCTTAATTCAAAACCAGTAGTTGATAGTTCGAAATTTACAATACCGGCAGATACTGTTACAAATTCAGAATCGGATGCAAAAATTCTTACATTAGCAGTAGTAAGTAAATCAGCAGTGGATAGTGCATTGATGGAGGAAATTAGTAAAAATACACTTATCGAGAATACTGACTTTAGGACTGAAAGTTCTGTTGAACTTAAAGCTGAGATAACAGTTGATTCTACTAAAAAAACATCGAAAGATTACATAGAGTCGAAGCCTATTTATAAAGTTTCTGCCGGAAGACCAGAAGGTGTATATGATGAGGTTGTATTTAGACCAGATTACGAATATACAGTCAATGGAAGAAATAGTCAATATGGATATAAAGACGAGTCGTATACTATAAATCATAAAAATGTAGATGCAGCAACGTTAGATAATTATTATATGCTTGTTAAAAATGATGATTTACCGACTTTTAATGCGAATGACGATTCGTGGAAATCAGGTAAAATAGAAATTGGAACTGGTATTATAGGCACAAAAAATGTTTCCTATAAGGTCGCATACCTTCCAAAGGTAGATAAGTTTAGCGTCTTAAGATCATCTAATTCAAAATCAACATTGTCGGCTACTGAGACAGGCCAAAAGCTTAGCATTGTTACCAACACAAAAGACGTAAATACTACGCTTACATTTGGCATTGAATCTTTTAAGAGCACAACAGAAAGTCAAAACGAGGCTATTCTTGGATATTATAATAAGAACGTTAATGCTTCACCAACAACCAACATGAATTTAGTTGATCCAGCTAATTTGGGCGCTAAAACATGTGACATAAAAATGCAGTTATCAAGTTTGAGTACTACTGGAGTATGCAAGGCGATAATTGGACTTGAACTTGGAACAAACACTAAAACAAAAGTGGCTGAGATAGAACTTCCAATTACAGTAAGTGCAGTACAGGCAACTGATTTTAAACTTAAGAATGATTCTATATCGGTCATGGCAGGTTCTATAAAGGAAGTTGAATTAATAGAGGGATTTTTACCTGCTAATGCTAGTCAGAGTTTATCTGATTATGTCATTACTGTAGTTGAGGAAACTGCTAGTTCTCTTAAAACAGATGGTTTAACAGTAGACTCAAATGGCATAATAAAAATTGCTCCTAAAGAATCAGTTACATCAGGAACAACAAAACTAAAGGTAACAGTTAAAGATACAGCATCTTCAACTACATTTGATTCAAAATATATTACAGTAAATATAGTCTCTTTTGACAAAGACAAAACCATCAGTTCAATCAAGAACAGTAACAAGAACTATATTACTTATAATAAAGACAAGGGATACAGCCTTGATATAAAGCAGCTTATAATTGATAACGCCAAGGATACATCAGGTAATGCTGTAACAATCACAAAGGATCAGATAACAGACGTTTCGGTAGATGGTTCACCCTGCTCTGATGGAATATGGAAGCCTTCAGAGGCAGCGCTTAATAAAGAGGTTAAATGTAAAGTTAATTGCGTTCAGATAGATGGAATTAGAGTAAGTGCTTATCCGATGCCTACAGCAACTTACAGCAGCAGCAACCGTACACTTTCGGTTAAGATTCCTACTAAGGTGGCTACTGCATATAGTGATGATAACAACATTAGGCAGAGCAAGGGGTTCAAGCTTATTCTTGAAGATTCAAGCGGAAACACACTTTACGAATATACAGACTCTAAGTATCAGAGTGTGCTTTCTTCATCATCAGAATCAACTGTAACGTATACTGTTCCAGCAGCTGACATAGAAGGTATGATCACATCGGCAGCATCAAACGGTAAGTTCTCTGCTGATACGACATCAGTTAAGTTTAAGGTAATTCCTATGGGCTATAAGCAGTCATCAACCTCTGATGAGACAATCAAGGCTAAAGATGAAATTGCAGGTAAGACGGATGCAGTTACTGTTTATAAGGTTTCAGCTTCGGGAACGAACTTTAGCTCAACAGCAGCTTACGGACTTGACGGACAGACTGTCTCAATTACAGCAACTCCTAATTCAGGATATTCATTTAAGCAGTGGTCTGATGGAAATACTTCTAACCCAAGACAGGTTAAGGTTTCTGCATCAGGTACAAGATCTTTCCAGGCTGTTGCAGGGGATAGAGTTGCTAATTCTACAGGCGCAGGCGGTACAGATAATTCAGAACTTTATGATGACGTACCTAAGACAGCCGAGAGCAATTCGGCAATCTGGCTTATAGTATTTATGGTATTTGCAGTAATGGGAACTACTTACGCATTATATCTTCAGTTAAAAGCAGCTAATTCAAAGCATGATAGATAAATTCGAACACTTAAGAACCGGTAAAAAGCAGGCACTGCCCGGTAAGCCTTTTTACAGGACTTTGGGGCCGAATACAGAAATTTCAGATTACACAGTGGAGCAGGGTGAATTTGCTCCACTGCTTTTTGTATGTTTTTTTATTGTTGCTGTCTTCTCGGCAGCTCTTTGCCTATACAGATTTGGTGGCATGGATATGCACTACAACGACCAGATGAAAGAGTTGCAGGAAGTGAAGGACTCGCTTGAGGACACTACACCTTCTGAACCTGTTGAGGAAGTTGCAGTAAGCGAGCCTGAAACGGAAGACTTATCTGATTATGGCACAAGGAAAAGGAACCACGTTAAGACTATGGATTCGCCTGAAATGCTTCCAAGCATGAAGGAACTCTATAACATGAATAATGATTTAGTCGGCTGGCTTTCAATAGAAGACACAAACATTGATTATCATCTCATGCAGTGCAAGGAAGATGAGAAATACTACCTCGACAGAGATTTCCAGAAGAATTATTCGGCTAATGGTTCGCTTATACTTGATAACGATTCGGATATTGGTACGGGAACCAAAATAAACAACTATGACGATGGTACACTCCCGTCTACGAACCTTATTATCCATGGCCACAATATGAAGAATGGTGCAATGTTCGGAAGCCTTGACAAGTATCGTCAGCAGGAATTTTGTGCATCGCACAATATTATCAAGCTGACTACTTTGTATGAAGAACGTGAGTATGAAATTATGGCTGTATGCCTGTCGCAGGTATTCCTTAAATCACAGACAGATGTATTTAAGTACTACAAATTCTTCGAGGCATACACAGAAGAAGAATTTAATGATTTCTATGAGAATATTAAAAACATTGAGCTTTATGATACAGGAGTTGAAGCAAAGTACGGTGATGAGTTTATCACTCTTTCCGTTTGTGCTTATCACGTGGAGAACGGCCGACTTATCGTAGTCGGAAAGAGGGTTAAGTAATCAGGGTCAGTTATCAGGGGTTAATTATGACAAGAGAAGAACTGTTAAGCATTACAATCGAGAAAACGTCAGATGAAAAGTATCAGGAGATTAAGAATACGCTTGGCGAGCTTGAAAAGCCGGTTGACGGACTTGGAAGATTCGAAGAAATAATATGTAAAATCGGTGCAATTAAGCAGACTTCAAAGCCTGATATTTCAAATAAAACACTTGTTGTAATGTGTGCCGACAACGGGATTTTGGAAGAAGGGGTTTCTGATGTCGGCGGATATGTTACCGGCGCAACAGCTAAGAATATGAGCGAGGGAAAGTCTCTTGTTAATCTTCTTGCCGAAAACTCAGGTATTAATATTCTTCCGATAGATATAGGCATCAATGGAGATATTGAAGGCGGAAGCCTGTTAGTTAATAAAATTGCAAAAGGAACTAAGAATTTCCTAAAAGAGCCTGCAATGAGCGAAGAAGAGGCATTAAGTGCCATTTCTTTTGGAATCGACATTGTTAAAAAGCTTAAGGATGAGGGCACAGGTATCATACTTACAGGCGATATGGGAGTCGGCAATTCGACTACTGCCGTTGCCTTAATTTGTGCCATTCTGGAGGGAGACCCTAACGTTCTTACAGGCAGAAGCGTCGGACTTTCTGATTCGCTCTATCAGAACAAGCTAAATGTAATATTTGAAGGGCTTCATAAATACGGATATGACCTTGATAATATTCTTGTTTTTGGCGGATACGACATAGATAGGAGAGAAGATAAGCAAAAGGAACGCGTTTTTGAAATGGTTACAAACCTTGGCGGTCTTGATATTGCAGGTCTCATCGGAATATATATCGGCGGTGCAATGTACCACGTTCCGGTTGTCGTAGACGGAATTATCTCAGCAGCAGCTGCGCTTGCGGCAGAGAATATGATTAGCGGGTGCAAGGATTACATGATAGGCTCTCATTTTGGCAAGGAGCCTGCAACCGAGATAGTGTTTAACGAGTTAGAGCTTGAGCCTGTAATAAATGCTGAAATGACAGCAGGCGAGGGCGTTGGCGCCGTAATGCTTATGCCGCTTATCGACATGGTCATGAACATGTATTATAAGCTTAAACCAAGTGAAGAGCTTGATTTTGACGGAGTTTAGAATGATTTCAGTAGTATTTGGCAGTAAAAAAAGTAAAAAGACAGCATTCTCAGAGGATTTACTTAACGGCTATTTAGGGAGCAAATATTTCATTGCCTCGATGCGGCCTCTAGGCGATAGTGATAAAGAAAAGGTTGAAAGGTTTAGAAAGCAGCGCGAGGGGAAAAGCTTTGTTACTATTGAGCAGGATGTGGCAATAGTAAAGGCGATAGATAAAATCAAGTGGATGGAGAGTCTGCTTGGAACAAATGACAGTGAAAATGCCGGTAAAAAAGCCGCGGTAATAGCGAATATTCCTGCTATATGTGCCAATGAAATGTTTCTTAAGTCGGGCGAAGTAGTAAGCAGTAAGGATGTTGAGCAGACTATACTTATGGGACTTGCATTCCTTAAGGAATATTTCACTGATATAGTAGTGATTTCTGATGAAGAGGCTGATCTTATGTACTATGCAGATGCAGATACTAAATCAGGAATAGAAAACGGACTTTATAAAGATACAACAGAATACGAAAAAGCGATGAATGAATTAAACGCATCGCTTAAGAATTTATCTGACGAAATATACATATATGATAAGGACAGGCTCCGATTTGAACGGTTGTAAATATAGACTAAAGATGTTATTATTTACATAATTGGAGATGTTTTAAGAGGGTTTTTATATGAGAATAGCACCGATAGGATTTTCTTCATATCAAAACTTTATAGGTGGGACACAGGGCGTTCAGGGTGCGCAGGCTGCACAGGGTGTTCAAGGGGCTCAGGCGGTTGACAATGCAGAGGCTTCAAAGCCTGTCGTTAACCCGGGAGAGTCTGATGTCAAGGCGCCGGGAAGAACATCAGCTCCTTCTGAGTGCGAGACTTGTAAGAACCGAAAGTATCAGGACGGGTCTGATGAGAATGTTTCGTTCAAGGCGGCTGCCCACATATCTCCTGAAGCATCAGCAGCAAGGGTTAGAGGTCATGAGCAGGAGCATGTAGCCAATGCATATAAGAAGGCAGCTCAGGATAACGGCAAGGTATTGCAGGCAAGCGTATCACTTAAGACTGCGATATGTCCTGAATGCGGACGCTCATATGTATCAGGTGGTACTACATCAACCAGGATTAAGTATTCAAAAGACTCAGAGACAAACCCTTATGCCAAGGATAGAAAGGCTATTCAGGGACAGGCAGTGGTTGGCCAGAATCTTGATTTTGCAGTATAGGAAAAGATAAGAATGTTCGTCGGGTAAGGTTTTCTTACCCGACTTTTATAAAGGTAGGAAAATGAAAAGAGCTAGAGATTATAAGAGACTTGCAAGCGAGAGGATGTTTACCAGGTTTGGAAAGCTTGCGGGAGCAACAGCCATTTATGGCGCAGTTTATGGTGCAGTCATTATGGCAGCACTTATTGTTTATACACTTAACTTAATTACAAAGGGTGTCTTTGCATCAATTGCAACAATGCAGATGTACTTAGATGAGACAGTTAATTCACCTGTTTACATGATTTCATTTGAGGTAATAATTCTTCTTATCGGTGCAGTACTAAGCACACTGGCAGTAGGAATTCAGCACATGTGTCTTAAGTGTGCAAGAAAAGAAGAAGTAAAGCTTTCTGATCTGTTATATGTAATTAAGAATAATCCTGACAAAGTGATTATTATATACATTATAGAGCAGCTGTTAATGATATTATTTGCGCTTCCTGCAAATCTTATTTCGATTTACACTGATGTTGAAAACAATATCGCGATGTTTATTCTTTCTTATGTGCTATTGTTCGCAAGTTATATTGCCGATATAATAATAGCAACATTGTTTTCACAGGCATTGTTCTTATACATTGATAACCCTTCTGAGAAAACTCTTTCATGTATTGAGATGAGTGTTCAGGTAATGAAGAGGCACATCGGTAAATATGTAATTTTACTGATAAGCTTTATCCCGTTATACATTCTTGCTTCATTATCGTTCGGACTATTCCTTATATGGGTCATTCCGTATAAAAATACAACACTTGCATTATTCTATATGCAGTTAAAAGGGGAACTTGGTGACGGACAGAATGTAGAAGGCGCCTAATGAGAATTAATTGGGAGTATATTTAATGAAACTTATTTTTAGACGGAATATTTTATATTTTCTGTTGATTATAACTATGTCGGTTTCGTTTTGCGGTTGCAATAAAGATGCCAACGCAAATGAAGATGCAACCAATGAAGCTACTGATGATTCCAATGCAAATGAAGACACAGAGCCTACAAATGCCGATAATTCAGGTGAACAAGAGACACCTGATAAGGAACAGGCGGCTTCGGGAGCAAGCGCAGAACCGGCTAAAACGGCAATAGCAGAGAGAAGTCCTGTTGAAATAACGCGTATTGAGGTCCCTGAAGAACAGAATACGGATGACGTGGAAGATACTACTGAGCCTGAGCCTGAAAAGCACGAGGTGACACCGGACAGATTCCCGGTTGATAAGTGCCAGGTTGAGGTTAACGGACTATATCAGGTTAAGCTTGCCAAAGATTTACTAAAAGAAGTAAATAATAGAAGAGCCGACAGAAAGCTTACGGCTCTTACAGAAAATCAAAGTCTACAGGCGTGTGCGGATGCAAGATGCAAAGAACAGACATATTTTATAGGTCATTTCAGACCTGACGGCTCTGCATTTGATTCAGTCGGAAAAGGATACGTTCAGGGCGAATGTATCGCAGTCGACTACAGGAGCGTTAACGACATTATGGAAGCATGGTTTTCCGTTAATGAAAGTCGTTATCAGATAATGAATCCTGATTACACGCAGTGTGGAATATCAATTTATGATATCGACGGTACATATTATATTGCCGCAGAATTTGGATACTAGAATCAGCCTTAACTACAGTCGCATTGTTAAGGCGATTCTTTTTTTTGCCATATCTATTGAGAGAACCTTCACTTCAACGATATCACCTACTGAAACTTTCTCGAGCGGATGCTTAATGTATTGCTCACATATCTGTGAAATATGGACGAGACCGTCCTGGTGTACTCCTATATCAACAAAGGCACCAAAGTCGATTACATTACGTATTGTTCCTTTGAGTATCATTCCTTCCCTTAAGTCTTCAAGTGATAATACATCTGAGCGAAGTGCAGGCTTAGGAGAATCTTCTCTTGGATCTCTTCCCGGTTTTTCAAGCTCTTTTAAAATATCTGATAATGTGAGCTCACCTACTGAGAGTTCTGATGATAATTTCTTTTTATCTTTAATCATATCAGAAAGCTTAAGACCGGTCTTAATATCACTCACACTAAATCCAAGCTTATCAAGAAGCTTATTTGTAATTTCATAGCTTTCCGGATGTACGCTTGTAGCATCAAGCGGATTGTCGCCGTTAAGTATTCTTAAAAAGCCGGCGCATTGTTCATAAGCCTTTGGCCCTAGTTTAGGAACGTTTAAAAGCTGCTTTCTATTCTTAAATCTTCCGTTGGTTTCACGGTATTCAACTATATTTTTGGCAAGTGTTTTATTGATTCCTGAAATGTATTCAAGAAGTGCAGCACTTGCTGTATTTAAGTCGACGCCGACTTTATTAACGCAGTCTTCAACAACACCTGTTAATGCATCAGAGAGCTTTTTCTGGTTCATGTCATGCTGATACTGGCCGACTCCGATTGATTTAGGGTCGATTTTAACAAGCTCTGCAAGCGGGTCCTGGATTCTTCTTGCAATTGAAGCGGCACTTCTCTGACCTACGTCAAAATTAGGAAATTCTTCTGTAGCTAATTTACTTGCAGAATAAACAGAAGCACCTGCTTCGTTAACTATAGCGTATTCTACGTGTGAATCCGCTTCCTTTATTATATCTGCGATTATTACCTCTGATTCTCTTGAAGCTGTGCCGTTTCCAAGAGAAATAAGAGAAATGCCATACTTATTAATAAGAGCCTTAACCGTTTTCTTGGATTCTTCAACTTTATTCTGAGGTGCTGTAGGATATATTACAGTTGTATCAAGTACCTTACCTGTTGCATCTACAACTGCAAGCTTACAGCCTGTTCTGAATGCCGGATCCCAGCCAAGAACTACATGACCTGATACAGGCGGCTGTAAAAGAAGCTGTTCCAGGTTTTTGCCGAAAACATTTATGGCGCTGTCCTCTGCCTTCTCTGTAAGCTCATTTCTGATTTCCCTCTCAATTGATGGGAAAATAAGTCGTGAAAATGCATCTGTTATAGCTTCCTTAAGTTGAGAAACAGTGTTTTCGTTATTGTTAACTATTACCTTGGATTCAAGGTATTTGATAATTTGCTCCTCATCGACACTTATCTTGACTGTCAGCACTTTCTCAGCTTCGCCTCTGTTAATGGCTAACACTCTGTGGCCGGGTACTTTTTTTACTGCTTCAGAATAATCATAGTACATTTCATAAACTGATTCGGCCTTTTCATCCTTAGCTTTGGAAACGATGCTTCCATTATTGAATGTATACTTTCTTATCCACATTCTGTAGTCGGCGTCATCGCTTATGTTTTCGGCGATAATGTCCTTAGCACCATTAATTGCATCTTCTATAGTATTGACTTCCTTTTCAGGATTAAGATATGCTTTTGCTTCCTCATTTAAAGGCTTTTTAGTCATCTGAAGTAAGATGATGTTAGCAAGACCTTCCAAGCCCTTTTCTTTAGCGATAGAGGCTTTCGTTCTTCGCTTTGGTCTGTATGGACGATATAAGTCTTCAAGAACGACCATTGTCATGGCGTCGTTAATTTGCGCCTTTAATTCATCGGTAAGTAAACCCTGTTCTTCAATAGAAGATAATACTGTCGCTTTTTTCTCATCAAGGTTTCTTAAGTAGGTAAGGCGGTCATAGAGGTTACGAAGCTGCTCGTCATTAAGCGCTCCGGTTGCTTCTTTTCTATATCTTGAAATAAAAGGAATTGTGTTTCCCTCATCAATAAGCTTTACTGCGGCGTCGACCTGTGAAAGCTTAATTGAAAGCTCATCAGCGATAATTTTATTAATGTTCATAATGTATCCTTTCGGGTTATTCAGTATTAGGATTGTGCGGTATCATATAAGCGAACTTAAAACCGCATCTTGAAAAGTATACCACAAAAGCAACAAATGTAGTACAATGTCTGTGACTGTGAAAAACTGAACTGAGTGTATTGGTAAAGGAGCAACATGGCCGGTAATATCAGAGGAATTTATACTTCAATTAATGACATAAGGCAGAAGGTCTATGCAGAGGTTGCAAGACTTTCTTATGAATATCGGGATGAGAATGATCTGTCATATATGGAAAAAGTACCATATCTGATCATTCCCGGTGAAGAGACCGTATATAGAGACAGCGTTTTTGTTGAAAGAGCTATTGTAAGAGAACGTATGAGACTCGCAATGGGGCTTCCGGCTAGAAACGCTGACGAGATGGCACCTGTATCCCAGGGAGCAGAGGAGGCTGTACAGCCTGAAAAGTACTATCAGCCACCGCTTATCAACATCATCAAGTTTGCATGTCACAAGTGTCCTGAAAAGCGAATCAAGGTTACTGAGATGTGCCAGGGCTGTCTCGCACATCCTTGCATGGAGGTGTGTCCGAAGAATGCAATTTCTTTTGTTGAGGGCAAGGCACACATTGATGAAGAAAAGTGTGTAAAGTGTGGTTCGTGCGTAAATGTATGTCCGTATTCGGCTGTTGTTAAGCAGGAAAGACCTTGTTCTAAGGCTTGCGGAATGAATGCCATTCATTCTGATGAGCATGGAAGAGCAGAAATCAATCAGGATTTATGCGTATCGTGCGGTCAGTGTCTTGCGAACTGTCCGTTTGGAGCAATTGCCGATAAAGCACAGATTTTCCAGTGTATACAGGCTATGAAAACAGATACTCCTGTATATGCGGTAGTTGCACCTGCTGTTGCAGGTCAGTTTGGAACTTCGGTGGTTCCGGGTAAAATAAGGTCATTATTCAAAGCGCTTGGCTTTGCAGATTCATTTGAAGTTGCAATCGGAGCCGACCTTTGTGCAATAGAAGAAGCCAAGGACTTCCTTAACGAGGTTCCGGAGAAGATACCGTATATGGCGACATCGTGCTGTCCTGCATGGGCTGCAATGGCGAAGAAATTATTCCCTGACCAGGCACAGAATATTTCGATGGCGCTTACGCCTATGGTACTTACTGCAAGACTTATTAAGAGACAGTTCCCGGGCTGTAAAGTATGCTTCGTTGGTCCATGCTCTGCTAAGAAGCTTGAAGCGAGCAGAAGAACAATTCGTTCAGATGTCGACTTTGTGCTCACATTTGAAGAAGTGCTTGGAATGGTAAGAGCGAAGGATATAGATTTTGATGCTCTTGAAGAGATAGACTGCATGCATGGCGGAACAGGAGACGGACGTGCTTTTGCCGTAAGCGGCGGAGTTGCAAATGCAGTAGTTAACTGTCTTAAGGATATGGTTCCTGATATGGAAGTTAAGGTTGAGTCAGCAGACGGCCTTGATAACTGTAAGAGACTATTACAAAAAGCAAAAGCAGGATTATATAATGGCTATCTTCTTGAAGGAATGGCGTGTCCGGGAGGATGTGTCGCAGGAGCAGGAACGGTTCAGCCTATTGCTAAGTCAACTGCAGCTGTTAATCTTCATAAGAAGGTTTCAACAAATGCACACTCATATCAGACACCTTATGGTGTATGGCTTGAGAGCTTAGAAGAAGGACAGACAATCGATACAGTATCTAAGACGGTAGATCCAAAGGCCGTATGGGGTGAAGGACCACACAGTGCCAACAATTTACGTGCGGCTAATAAAGAAAGCGAGGAAACAGATACAAATGAGGGTTTCTACAATTGAGAGAAAGACAAAAGAAACAGATATCAAGCTTACCTTAAACCTTGATGGAACAGGAAAGAGCAATATTGATACCGGAATCGGTTTTTTTGATCATATGCTAGATGGCTTTGCAAGACATGGGCTTTTTGATTTAGAGCTTACATGTAAGGGAGACTTAAATGTTGACTGCCACCATACAATCGAGGACGTGGGAATTGTGCTCGGACAGGCAATTAAAGAAGCAATCGGCGATAAGAAGTCTCTTACAAGATACGGCTCAATGATGCTACCGATGGATGACACACTTATGCTCTGCGCGATTGATTTGTCGGGGCGTCCTTATTTTGTATATGATTGCGAATATTCAATGCCTTCAATTGGGGATATGGATACAGAGATGGTTAAGGACTTCTTCTATGCTGTTTCATATTCGGCAGAAATGAATCTTCACATTAAAAAGCTTGATGGCTTCAACAATCACCACATTGCAGAAGCAACATTCAAGGCATTTGCAAAGGCACTTGACATTGCAACAACAGTTGACACAAGAATAGAAGGCGTACTTTCAACAAAGGGTTCGCTGTAATGGGTGTTAATTCTTTTTGAAAAATTTTAAGGGAGATTTTAAAATGATCAGAATTGGAATATTTGGATACGGAAACCTTGGAAAGGGTGTTGAATGTGCCGTTAAGAAAAATAAGGACATGGAGCTTAAGGCGGTTTTTACAAGAAGAGACCCTGAAACTGTTAAGATTATGACAGAAGGTGTGAGCGTTTACAAGGAAGAAAAGCTTCCTGAAATGAAGGATGAGATTGATGTTTTAATTCTTTGTGGCGGCTCGGCTACTGACCTTCCTGAGCAGACACCTAAGTATGCATCACTTTTCAATGTTGTGGATAGCTTTGATACACATGCCAACATCCCTAAGCATTTTGACAATGTTGATAAGAATGCCAGGGCAGCAGGCAAAACATGTGTAATTTCCTGTGGCTGGGACCCGGGAATGTTTTCATTAAACAGGTTGTACGCTAACTGCATCCTTCCTGATGGCGTTGACTATACGTTCTGGGGAAAGGGAGTAAGCCAGGGACACTCAGATGCAGTAAGAAGAATTGAAGGAGTTAAAGACTGCAGGCAGTATACCTGCCCGGTTGAAGCAGCACTTGACGCAGTACGTTCAGGAAGCAATCCTTCACTTACTACAAGAGATAAGCATACAAGAGTGTGCTATGTAGTTGCGAAAGAAGGCGCAGATTTAAATCGCATCGAGAATGAGATTAAGACAATGCCTAACTACTTTGCGGACTATGATACAACCGTTCATTTTATTACAGAAGAGGAAATGGCAAGAGATCATTCAGGGCTTCCTCATGGCGGAAATGTAATCCGTACAGGCAAAACAGGAATGAATGATGAGCATACACATATTATCGAGTACAAGCTCACACTTGATTCAAATCCTGAGTTCACAGGTTCTGTAATCGCAGCTTATGCAAGAGCTGTATACAGACTTAATAAGGAAGGGGATACAGGCTGCAAGACTGTATTTGACATTGCACCGAAGTATCTTTCGGATAAGGATGAAAGAGAACTTATAGCTCATTTATTATAGGGAAATAACGATACTTTCATTATTCAATAAAATGTGTTATTATAGTATTCGAAACAAGGGCGTTTCATCAAAGTGGTGATGCGCCTTTTATTTTTAGATTCTGTGCTAAGGAGAATTAATATGAAGAAGATTATTACGATAAGCAGAGAATTTGGAGCAGGCGGCAGGTCAATCGGCCGCGAGGTGGCAGGTAAGCTTGGGATTGCTTTTTACGACAGGGACATAATTCTTAAGACAGCCCAGGAGACAACAGATCTTACACCTGATGAGATAAGGCGATTCGAGGAGAAGACTCATATTAATGTCGGATTCACGCAGAGTCTCTTCGATTATTATTCAAGACCGATTGATGAGAAAATCTGGGATGCGCAGATTAAGGCAATCAGAAATCTTGCGGAAAAGGAAAGCTGCGTAATAGTCGGAAGAAATGCAGATTACATATTAAGAGAGTTTGACCATCTGTTAAGAGTATTTGTATATGCAGATAAGGAATGGAGAGTCAGACATTTAAAAACTCTTATGGACGGAACCGATTCAGAAATCGAAGCTAAGATGAATCAGGCCGATAAGGCAAGGAAAAATTACTGTTCTAAGCTTACAGGCAAGGTATACGGTGATGCACACAACTATGATTTATCGATTAACACAGGAAAGCTTTCGTTTGATAAGGCAGTGGAATTAATTCTTAATACGGTTGATGCTGTTTAAGAATTAATATAAATTCAATAAAAGTGGTTTTCACTTTAGAAAGAGAGGAAGAATTATGAAAAAATTTGTTTCAGTAGCACTTGTTGGTGCAATGGCACTTTCAATGCTCGTAGGATGTGGCGCTAAGGAAGAGGCTCCGGCAGCAGAGGCACCTCAGGCAACAGAGGAAGTTAAGGAAGAAGCACCTGCAGCAGAAGCAACAGAAGAAGCACCTGCAGCAGAAGCAACAGAAGAAGCAGCACCTTCAGCAGGTAAGAAGTATGTTATCGCAACAGATACAGTATTCAAGCCTTTTGAGTACACAGATGAGAGTGGTGCTTTTGTAGGAATCGACGTAGACATTCTTGCAGCTATCGCTGAGGATCAGGGATTTGAATATGAGCTTCAGAGCCTTGGATGGGATTCAGCTATTGCAGCTTGCCAGGCAGGCCAGGCAGACGGCATGATCGCCGGTGCATCAATCACAGATGAGAGAAAAGAATCAGGTTGGATTTTCTCAGACGGTTACTATGATGCTACACAGTGTATGACAGTTGCTGCAGATTCAGAAATCACAGGATTTGCTGATCTTAAGGGCTTAATGGTTGGTGTTAAGACAGGTACACAGGGTGCAGCATATGCAGAAAGCCTTAAGGATGAATATGGATTTGAAATCACATATTATGAGGATTCACCTACAATGTATCAGGCAGTTCTTGGCGGACAGGTTGTAGCATGCTTTGAGGATACACCTATCATGAAGGCTTCAATCCAGGAAGGTTCACTTGCACTCAAGGTTCTTGATGATACGCAGAACGAAGGCTCACCATACGGTTTTGCAGTATTCTCAGCTGACAAGCAGGAACTTGTAGACCTTTTCAATGCAGGTCTTGCAAATATTAAGTCTAACGGTAAGTATGACGAGATTATTGCTAAGTATCTTGGATAATAATTATTGAATTAATTATTAGAATTAACCGGGCGCTCGGACAATAGTCCTGGCGCCTGTTTTGTTGAAATTTGTCCGTTGCTTTATTATAATACAATGGTTAACGGTTTTTGAAAGGAGAAGTTAAGTGGTACGTATCATTTCAGCATACGGTGGACTATTATTAAGGGCTATGGGACAGACGCTTCTGTTAGCACTCTGCGGTCTGTTCTTTGCGTGTATTTTAGGTCTTATATTTGGTCTTCTGAGTGTATTAAAAAACAGAGCATGTAATGTAATAGCAACGATTTTCGTAGACGTCATAAGAGGCGTTCCGATGATTGTCCTCGCCTACTTTGTATATTTTGGTATTCCGTATTTATGGAATAACATACTTGGATTCGGGGGAATGAACTTATCGGCGCTGCAAGCCGGTACGATATGTCTTTCTCTTAACTGCGGTGCTTACATGGCAGAGATTATCCGTGCAGGTATCCAGTCGGTTGATAAAGGACAGATGGAGGCTGCCAGAAGCCTTGGACTTCCATATTGGAAGGCTATGCAGAAGGTTGTACTTCCTCAGGCAATCAGAACAATGATTCCAAGTATTATTAACCAGTTCATCATCACACTTAAGGATACATCAATTCTTTCGGTTATCGGATTCCCGGAACTTGTTAATACTGCCAAGAATGTTGTTGCCAACACATTCATGTCGTTCCAGACATGGACTATTGTAGCTATTATGTACCTGATAGTAATCACTATTTTATCACGTACCGCAAAAGCACTTGAGAGGAGACTTAACCGTGGAAGAGAATAGAAAAGTTAAAATTCATGTTTCTCACCTTAAGAAGAGTTTCGGTTCTCTTGAGGTTTTAAAGGACATTAATACAGATATTTATGAAGGCGAGGTTGTTGTAGTACTTGGTCCTTCGGGCTCCGGAAAATCAACATTTTTACGCTGCATCAACAGACTTGAGGATATCACATCAGGTGATGTAATTGTTGATGGAATTAACGTATCCGATAAGAAAACAGATATTAATAAAGTTAGGGAAAATGTCGGAATGGTATTCCAGCATTTTAACCTTTTCAATAATCTTGATGTCATGGGCAATATGATATTAGCCCCTGTTGAGACTAAGAAGGCTAAGAAAGCAGAGGCAAAGGAAAACGCTCTTAAACTTCTTGAGAGAGTCGGACTGCAGGACAAAGTAAATGCATTCCCTGCACAGCTCTCAGGCGGTCAGAAGCAGAGAGTTGCGATTGCAAGAGCGCTTGCCATGAACCCTGACATCCTTTTATTCGATGAGCCTACATCAGCTCTTGACCCTGAAATGGTCGGAGAAGTACTTGCAGTTATGAAGCAGCTTGCAAGAGAGGGAATGACAATGGTTGTTGTTACTCATGAAATAGGATTTGCAAGAGAAGTAGCTGACAGAGTAATCTTCATGGAAGGCGGTTATATCGTAGAAGAGGGTACACCTGAAGAGGTTATTCTCAATCCAAGCGAAGAGAGAACTAAGGATTTCTTAAGCAAGGTATTGTAGTGTTTTATATATATTATTCATTGTAAATATCAGGATGGGAAGATAAGTAAATGCTTCGTACAGAAATCGGTATTCCTACAATTTTAAAGGTCGGAGAGAACACGCTTGAAAAAATGGGTGAGTATCTTGCCGAATATGAGATAGATAAGGTCGTTATATACTTTGGAAACGGATTGATCAATTTGTTCGGAGATAAAGTGTTTAATGGCTTTAAAGAGGCCGGTGTAGAAGTGCTTCATTATGAGGAACTTGATACAGTTAAGATTGAAGACTTAATGGATATGGCTTTTTCATTACCGAATGAAACAGAGGCGGTAATAGGACTTGGTGGAGGCAAGGTTATTGATGCCGCTAAGTATATGTGCTACCTTAAAAAGCTTCCTTTTGTCAGTGTTCCAACATCTGCTTCATCTGACGGATTCTGCAGCTCAACTGCATCATTAATCGTCAATGAGAGAAGATTAAGCGTTCCTGCAGAGCTTGCTGATGCAATTATTGTAGACACTCAGGCGATTCTTTCGGCACCTACCAAATTCATATTATCAGGTGTTGGTGATATGATGGCCAAGATTACAGCCGTTTATGACTGGCAGTTTGAAGCCGCAAACGGATACAGTGTATTAAATGACACTGCTGTCATGATAGCTAAAAATGCAGTCAATTCATTTGCAAGGCTTCCGTTTGACATGGTTGAAAAGCCTGTATTTATAAGAGAACTTGTGAATGGATTAACACTTAGCGGACTGGCAAATGAAATTGCGGGCTCAAGTGCTCCTACCAGCGGTTCGGAACATTTAATAAGCCATGCCCTGGATAAAAATTCACCTGCTCCTCAGCTTCATGGAATCCAGGTAGGAATTGCAACATATATTATGGCAATTGTCCAGGAACACAGAGTAAGAAGAATTAAGCAGGTATTTACAGATACGGGATTTTTCGAATACTGTAAAACACTTTCGTTAAGTAAGGATGAATATAAGAAGGCTATAGATATAGCTCCTTCAATTAAGCCTTTCAGACATACATATCTTCATGAAGAAAAGTATCGTGAAAAAGCAAAAGAAGTAATCGATACGGATGAAATTTTAAAAGAGATTCTAATCTAGACTAAAAGCCATGCTCGCGAAGCTTATTCTCTATTATATCAAGGAGAGCTTCGCTGTTGGCTTCGACAACGTGTACATGATGGCCGTCAGTAAGGTTTTTGAGTGGGCCGGATTTTGAATTACGTATTTTTTCCATGAATTCAGAAACATCAGAATGAGTCTTAATCATGAGGTCGGCACTTAGCTGGCCGTATACGTCGTGGTATACGACAACATTAAGGACAGTTCCGCCATAGTCAACTATTGTATTAAGCTCAAGCTCGATTTTGGTGTCGTCATGGCAGACACGTATTGCCCTTTTATGAGTGCCACTGTGAAGACTGGGGTTATCAAGAATATAGCCTCTGTTCGTGCTGATTACCGGTACGCCGTCAACTCTTAGCGAAGCTATATCCGCAACGATAACCTGTCGACTTACTTTAAGCCTGTCAGAGAGCGTTGCTCCGTTGACAGGCTGAGTAGATTTTTTCAGTATTTCATGTATTTTTTCACGTCTTGCTTTTCCGGTCATATAATCAGTTAATTGTTAAATATCAAGCTTTAAGTCGCCGTCTTTAATGATTGATGCTTTTCTAAATAATACTCCAAATACGTAGCAAAGTATAGCAGGAAGAATAAATGAAATCATGATAAGTCCGAACCAGTCAAATGCTGTTACTGAAGCTTTAGCACCGTTTGCCACATCCTGAACCCATCCTGAATAAACGCCAATCTGACCTACAAGTCCGCATGTACCCATTCCCGAGCTTACTGCAGCCCCATTCATTTTAAGCTTGAATATGCATGTTGCAACAGGACCTGTGATTGCACTTGTCAGAATAGGTGCAATCCATATTTTCGGGTTCTTGACGATATTGCCCATCTGGAGCATTGAAGTTCCAAGACCTTGTGCAAAAAGTCCGCCCCACTTATTTTCCTTAAAGCTTAATACTGCAAATCCGACCATCTGTGCGCAGCAGCCTGCAACAGCTGCACCGCCTGCAAGACCTGTAAGACCTAAAGCTGCGCAAATGGCAGCAGAGCTTATCGGAAGTGTAAGTGCGATACCGACAATAACCGATACGATTATTCCCATTACAAATGGGTGAAGTTCTGTAGCCCACATAATGAGGTTACCGAAGGCTGAAGCTGCGCTTCCGAGAGCAGGACCCCACCATATTGATAAAAGTACACCGGATGCAAGTGTAGCTGCAGGTGTAACGAGTACATCAATTTTGGTTTCTTTAGATACCATCTTGCCTATCTCAGCTGCAAATACTGTTACAACTAAAACTGCAAGAGGACCGCCGGCGCCGCCAAGCTCATTGGCTGCACTTCCGACTGCAATAAGTGTAAAGAGTACAAAAGGCGGACAGTGAAGTGCAAAGCCGATTGCAACTGCCATTGCAGGACCTGCCATCGCTTTGGCATAGTTACCGATAGTAACCAGTAATTCAATGCCAAACTGTGTACCGATTGTTGAGAAAATTGTTCCTATTAACAGGGAAGCAAATAATCCCTGCGCCATTGCACCAAGTGCTTCAATGAGATAGCGTTGCACTGATATCTCAATATCTTTCTTTTTAAGCCATGCTTTGAATTTTTCCATAATTCCCTCCGTTTATATACAGTAAAACTTTACAGTCAGGTTTACTGTAAAGTATTATTGTATATATGTCAAGAGAATCAGTGTGTAACAATGGAGATATATTAGATGTTTGTTATAAGTATTGGTTATAGCCCATAACAAAAAATAATAATTAGACAATTATTTCTTGCAATGATAATATGTGTGCATAGAAAAAACCCGAGGTGAGACAGGGAATATTTAGAAAGAATGAGGAATTTATTATGAAAAAGAGATTATTAGCAAGCGTAGCTGCAGGAGTATTAGCATTATCGGTTCTTGCAGGATGCGCAGCAAAGGAAACAGCAGCCCCTGCAGAGGAAGCTAAGGCTACAGAGAGCGAAGAAAAGACAGATAGTGCAGAAGAAAAGACAGATAAGAAGGTAATTAAGGTTGCAGCATCAGCTACACCACATGCAGAGCTTTTAGAGCAGGTTAAGCCAATACTTGCAGAGCAGGGAATCGACCTTGAGATTACAGTATTTGATGATTATGTACAGCCAATGAATGTAGTTGAAGACGGAGAATTTGATGCTAACTATTTTGCACATGTTCCATATGTTGAACAGTTCAATGCAGAGCAGGGAACACATATTGTAAATGCAGGTGGAATCCACTACGAGCCATTTGGAATTTATCCGGGAACAAAGAAGGCTCTTTCAGAATTAGCTGATGGTGATGTAATCGCAGTTCCTAACGACACAACAAACGAAGCAAGAGCATTACTTCTTCTTCAGGACAACGGAATTATCAAGCTTAAGGAGGGTGCCGGTCTTACAGCTACAATCAACGATATTACAGAGAATCCTAAGAACATCGAAATCAAGGAGCTTGAAGCAGCTCAGGTTGCAAGAGTAATTCCGGAAGTTGCATTTGTAGTACTTAATGGTAACTATGCACTTGAAGCAGGTCTTTCAGTTGCAAAGGACTCAATCGCATTTGAGGCAAGTGATTCAGAAGCAGCCAAGACATACGTTAACATTGTAGCCGTTAAGGAAGGCAATGAGAATAATGCAGAGATTAAGGCACTTGTAGATGCACTTAAGTCAGATACAATCAAGCAGTACATCAAGGATACATATGATGGTGCAGTTGTAGCATTTGAATAATTAATTGAATCGTAATACTGATTAAGTATTTTCGATTGAGTAGTTTCGCGGACTACTTACAGGAATACACCGGCTGATTAGCCGGTGTATTCTTTTTATGTGACTAATAACGATATCAATTTAGGGTTTTGCTAATGATTTACAAATCAGGACTTAGCGATTATTATTAAAGAAGTAAATTGATAAGGAGAAGGAAATGACTCTTCAGCAGTTAATATACAGTGTAAAAATAGCCGAGACAAAATCAATGAATAAGGCAGCGACAGAACTCTTTATTTCGCAGCCTGCATTATCAAGCGCAATACACGATTTGGAGGAAGAATTAAATATTGAGATTTTTATCAGAAATCAGCGGGGTATAATTGTTACTTCCGAGGGAGAAAACTTCTTAAGCTATGCAAGGCAGATTGTTGAAATGAGCAACATGCTTAAGGACAGATATACATCAGACGATGTAAAGACAAATAAGTTCAGTGTATCCATGCAGCATTATTCATTTGCAGTAGAAGCGTTTATCACCTTATCAGAAAAGTTTAAGCTTAACGATTACGAGCTTGCGGTTCACGAGACTAAGACTTCTGAAGTAATAGAAAATGTCGAGAAGTTCAGAAGTGAGCTTGGTATAATTTATCAAAATGAATTTAATAAAAAAGCAATCGATAAAATTCTTGCCGATCGTTCACTGGAGTTTATTCCGTTATTTGACTGTGCCGTTTATGTATATATGAGTTCAGAACACCCTCTTGCGAAAAAGAAGAGTGTTACACTTGAAGAGTTATATGACTATCCGTGCCTTTCATTTGAGCAGGGTGACAGCAATTCATTTTATTATGCTGAGGAAATGTTCTCAACACATAAATATAACCGTGTCATAAAGGCTGATGACAGAGCAACGATGCTTAACTTAATGACAGGAATGCAGGGCTTTACATTGTGTTCAGGAATCATCTGTGAAAAATTAAATGGAGACGGATACACTGCAATCCCGCTCGAAACAGATGAAGTGATGACAATTGGTTATATAAAAAGAAGAAATATGCCGCTTAGTAAGCTTGGTGAGAGATACATATCAATTCTTAAAGGCTACAAGCCGAAAATGTAGTTATAAATTCCACTTATAGTAAACCATAACAATTTAATATTTTCGCTATCATAAAAGATTCCGTATAATGTTCGTATCACCTATCAGTGAAGTAGGAAATAAGGAAAGGGCTACGGTAATTATTATGAGTTTAGAGTTTGCTACAAGATGTATATATGGTAATAAGGAGAAGTTTGAGAAGGATTTAACAGGTGCAATAAGCTTTCCGATTTATCAGTCTGCAACATTTGCACATCCTGAGCTTGGAACAAGCACAGGCTTTGATTACAGCAGACTAAAGAATCCGACAAGAGAGCAGCTTGAGAAGGTTGTAGCAAGTCTTGAAAAAGGAATAGACGCGGTTGCATTCAGCAGCGGAATGGCAGCAATCACTGCATTAATGGAAATATTTAAGCCGGGCGATCATATAATTACCGACGCAGATTTGTATGGCGGGAGCATAAGACTGTTTAATAACATTAGTGAAAAGAACGGTCTTACTTTTTCTCATATTGATTTAACAAGCGAAGACGCCGAAAAATATATTAACGAAAACACGAAGGCGATATATGTTGAAACACCGACAAATCCGATGATGAATGTTATCGATATAAGGAAGCTTTCCCATATTACAAAGGAAAGAGGACTTTTACTTATTGTTGATAACACATTTTTGTCGCCGTATTTTCAGAATCCGTTAGAGCTTGGTGCAGATATTGTAGTGCACAGCGGAACGAAGTTCCTTGGCGGGCACAATGATACTTTGTCGGGATTTGTTGTTACAAATTTAAGCGAAATTTCAGAGAAATTGAGATTTATAATAAAGACAGTTGGTTCAGGGCTTGCGCCATTTGACAGCTGGCTTATACTAAGAGGAATTAAGACGCTTCCGATTCGTATGGAAAAGTCGCAGCAAAATGCTAAGGCGATAGTTGAGTACCTGTTAAGCGAGCCAAAGGTTAAGAAGGTTTATTATCCGGGAATTAAGGGTTCTAAAGGGTATGAGATATGCAAGTCGCAGGCAAGAGGCTTTGGCTCGATGATCACTTTTGAAGTTGAAAGCGCAGAGCTTGCAAAGCATATTTTGAAGGAGACAAAGCTTATTCCTTTTGCTGAGAGTCTTGGCGGAGTTGAAACGCTTCTTACTTATCCATATACACAGACTCATGCAGATGTACCTGAGGAAGTAAGAAAAGCTAACGGAATTACTGACTGCGTATTAAGGCTTTCTGCAGGAATTGAAGACAGTAAGGATTTAATTGATGATATTAGAAACGCAATTGAGTCGTTTTAGCAGCTATTATTGAATGAATGGAATTAAAAATGACAGAGAAGAATACAAATTTTGACGAAGTAATTGAGAGAAGAAATACTGACAGCTTGAAGTTTGACTTTGCTAAACAGAGGGGAATGCCTGAGGATGTTTTGCCCCTATGGGTAGCTGATATGGACTTCAAAACGTCAAGCATAGTTCTTGATAAGATTAAAGAACGCGTGGAGCATGGTATTTTTGGTTACACAGAAACAGGCGATAATTACTTCGACGCACTGCAATCGTGGTTATATAAACATCATAACCTTAAAATTGAGGAGCGCTGGGTTGTGAAAACGCCGGGAGTTGTATTTGCGATAGCATCGGCAATAAAAGCGTTTACTAACGAAGGCGACGCAGTGCTTATAGAACAGCCGGTTTACTATCCGTTTTCGGGTGTAATCAGGGATAATAAAAGAAGAGTTGTGAGCAATGACCTTGTCCTTACAGATAATAAATATCATATAGATTTTGATGATTTTGAAAAAAAGATTGTTGAGAATAAAATTAAACTATTTGTTCTATGTAATCCTCATAATCCGGTCGGAAGAGTATGGACAAAGGATGAGCTTATAAAGCTTATTGACATATGCATAAAGCATGATGTCATTATTTTCAGTGATGAAATTCATGCGGACTTTACATACGATGGATATACGCACATTCCACTGATTAATGCGGATGAGAGAATAAAGGAGCGCTGCATTATTGCAACTGCACCGACTAAGACGTTCAACCTGGCAGGACTTCAGATTTCAAATATCATTATTCCTGGTGAGGAAATCAGAAGGAAGTTTATTAAGGATGTAGATGCGGTCGGCTATTCGGAGGCAAATACAATTGGAATTGTTGCATGTGAAGCAGCATACCGCTATGGACAGGAATGGTACGAAGAGCTTAAGAAGTATCTGAAGGGCAATCTTGAATTTGTAAGGGATTACCTTGAAACAGAGCTTCCGAAGATTAAGCTTATTGAGCCTGAGGGAACTTATCTGATTTGGCTTGATTTCAGGGGTCTTTCATTATGTGAAAGGGAGCTTGAAGAACTCATTGTCAAAAAAGCCGGTCTTTGGCTTGACAGTGGAGCAATTTTTGGAAGGACAGGCGCAGGATTTCAAAGAATCAATATCGCAACGAACCGCTCAATACTTAAGGAAGCACTTGATAGAATTAAGGCTGCAATTGATGGGTAGGAAGTAATGTGTATTTATGGAGGCACTTATCAGACGCAGAATGGTAATTGATGGGTAGGAAGGGAATTCCATATGACGATTTTACAGTTAAAATATGTAATTGCGCTTGCAAATGCAAAGTCAATGAGAGAGGCGGCAAGTCATTTGTATGTTTCACAGCCTGCACTTTCAACGACAATACGTGAGCTTGAGGAAGAGCTGAATATAAAGCTTTTTGACAGAAATAACAAGGGCGTCAAAATTACCGCAGAAGGGATGGAGTTTTTAACGTATGCCAAGCAGGCAGTCAGCCAGTATGAGGTAATTGAGGACAGATATATTGATAAATGGAAGGACAGGAAGCACTTTAGTGTCTCAATGCAGCATTATGTATTCGCTCTCCATGCATTTATCAACACAATAAGGAAATATGATGTAAATAAGTATTCATATTCTGTTAATGAAACGAAGACAGATGATGTATTAAGAGATGTCAACAACATGAAAAGCGAGATAGGAATCATTTCGTATTCTAAGAGTAACGAAAAGTTAATTAATAAGCTTTTCAGAGAATACCAGCTTACATTTACGCCAATAATGACTCGCGATACATATGCGTATTTATGGAAGACGCATCCGCTTGCGGATAAAAAGGAATTATCACTTGATGAACTGACAGATTATCCTTGCATCTCTTTTGATCAGAACAGCGAGAGTGAATATTATCTAAGTGAAGAAGCACTCTCCGATTATGAATTTGAAAAGCATATTAAATCTAATGACAGAGCAACAACAGCAGAACTAATGGCATCGCTTAACGGTTACTCGATCGGAACAGGTAATATGACAGAAAGTATCGCCTTAAGAGATGACTTCGTATGTATTAAGCTTAAGGAAGAAGATCCGTTGACGATAGGGTATATTGTCAGGGAAAATCATGAAATGAGCGATATCGGTAAGACGTATATTGAAGAAATCCTAAAGTACAAAGAGCCGGATTGATTCCGGTTCTTTTGTTATAAATTAAATTTATCACGAACGATAAATATAAACGATTTTTCAAAAACCTACTAAAGTGGTAGTATAAAGGCAGATAAAAAAGTTTCGAAGCTTAAATGTAAAATACCATACGCAGAGAGATTAAAATAGGAAACGGCATTTTGCCGGAATGGAGGAAGAATTATGAGTGAAATTAAACAGAGCGCATTAGAATTAATCGGTGGAACACCAATACTTAAGTTAAACGGTTATTCAAAGAAGAGAGAAATTACAGAAGCTACAGTGCTTGCAAAGCTTGAGTATCTTAACCCGGCAGGTTCGGTAAAGGACAGAGTCGCACTTGCAATGATTAAGGATGCAGAGGAAAAAGGCATACTTAAGCCTGGCGCAACAATCATCGAGCCAACAAGCGGAAATACAGGTATCGGACTTGCATCGGTTGCAGCAGCAAAAGGATATAAGGCAATTTTAACACTTCCTGATACAATGAGTGTTGAGAGAAGAAATCTTTTAAAGGCATATGGCGCAGAGCTTGTATTAACAGAGGGCGCTAAGGGAATGAAGGGCGCAATTGCTAAGGCTGAGGAGCTTAATAAGGAAATTCCGGGTTCAGTAATTCTTGGACAGTTTGTAAACCCTGCAAACCCTAAGGTTCACAAGGATACAACAGGTCCTGAAATCTGGAAGCAGACAGAAGGAAAGGTAGATATTTTCGTAGCAGGTGTCGGAACAGGCGGAACAATTACAGGTGTAGGTGAATACTTAAAGGAGCAGAATCCTAATGTTAAAATTGTAGCAGTTGAGCCTGCATCAAGCCCGGTTCTTTCAACAGGTACCCCGGGACCACATAAGATTCAAGGTATAGGTGCCGGATTTGTACCGGATGTTCTTAATACACAGGTTTATGACGAGATTATTACAATAGAAAATGAAGATGCATTTGCTGAAGGAAGAGCATTTGCGGTATCAGAAGGAATTCTTGTAGGAATTTCATCAGGTGCAGCACTTAAGGCTGCAGAAATTCTTGCTAAGAGACCTGAAAATAAGGGAAAGACAATCGTAGCATTGCTTCCTGATTCAGGTGACAGATATTTATCAACTCCATTATTCAATAGTTGATCTTTCTCATAAAAGGCTGTATTTAGTCTGAAAGCCCTAAAAGATATTAAGCCCATTCGTTTATGTATATAGGGCTTTCGGACAGATATGGCTGTATGGTAGAATTGAGGTATCATTAATCGGAGAAAAGATATGATTTCAACTAGAGGAAGATACGCGATAAGAGTAATTCTTGACATAGCAAATAATCAGAAAGACGGATATGTTCCAATGAAAGACGTGGCAAGTCGGCAAGGCTTGTCACTTAAGTATTTAGAGCAGATTCTGCCTACTCTTACTAAAAACAAAATACTTGAAGGTGTCCAGGGGAAAGGCGGGGGCTATCGCCTTGTGAAGTCACTTGATCAGTATACTGTCGGAGATGTGCTTCGTGCAACAGAGAAGGATTTAGCACCTGTATCCTGTCTTGCAAGCGGTGCAAAGGAGTGCGAGCGCAGAAGCCAGTGCCGTACTATTGGATTTTGGGAAGGGCTTAACGAAGTGATCAACAATTATCTTGACAGTAAGACACTCGCGGATTTGTAAATTGTATTAATTTTTATAACGAAATATTGTAAAACCTATTGCTAAAGTAGGCAATAGGTTTTATAATGCCTTTAATACCTACTAATGTAGTAGGTAAATGAATTCAGGTGACGAGCAAAGGGACAATCCCTTGGCAAAGGACAGTCCCTGATTATAAGGAGGACATTGTTTATGAATATATATGCGGATAATGCGGCGACAACAAAAATGAGTGAAAATGCGATTAATACAATGCTTTTTCATATGAAGGAAGTGTATGGTAATCCATCGAGTCTATATGGTGTCGGACAGAAAGCAAAGGAGGCGTTAGAGGACGCCAGAAGGAGAGCATCGGCAGTTCTTAACTGTGAGCCAAGGGAAATATATTTCACATCGGGTGGAAGTGAGGCTGATAATCAGGCAATTATTTCAGCGGCAAGATTTAATGCCGCAAAAGGAAAAAAGCACATAATTTCAACTGCTTTTGAACATCATGCAGTGCTGCATACGCTTGATAAGCTTAAAAAGGAAGGGTTTGAGATTGAACTTCTTGATGTTCATTCAAACGGAATTGTAACTGCAGAGCAGGTAAAAAATGCAATAAGAGAAGACACTGCGCTCGTTACAATAATGTATGCCAACAATGAAATCGGAACAATTCAGCCAATAAGCGAAATCGGTGCCGTGTGCAGAGAAAGTGGTGTTCTCTTTCATACCGATGCAGTGCAGGCCATAGGACATATACCGGTTGATATTCAAAAAGACAACATAGATATGCTTAGCTTATCAGCTCATAAATTCAAGGGACCTAAGGGAGTAGGAATTTTATATGCAAAAAAAGGAATACCTCTTACAAATATAATTGAGGGTGGAGCTCAGGAAAGAGGAAAGCGTGCAGGTACTGAAAACCTTCCGGGAATTGTAAGTATGGTTGCAGCACTTGAGGATGCAACGAAAGATTTGCAGGGATATAAAGAGAGATTATCACCGCTTAGAGACAGACTGATAGATGGACTTTTTGAAATACCATATTCGGATTTAAATGGCGATAGAGTAAAAAGGCTTCCTGCTACAGTTAATTTCTGTTTCGAGGGAATTGAGGGGGAATCGCTTCTGCTCTTACTTGATGATAAGGGCATTCAGGCTTCATCGGGCTCTGCGTGTACATCAGGCTCGCTTGACCCAAGCCATGTGCTTTTAGCAATCGGCAGGCCGCATGAAGTGGCGCATGGCTCGTTAAGACTTTCACTTTCTGATGATGTCACGACAGAGGAGGTTGATTACATCATCAAGTCGGTAAAAGAGGTTGTAACCTACTTAAGAGATATGTCTCCGTTCTGGAGAGATCTGGTAAATGGAAAGAGAGAACATGTATTTAAGAAATAGATAAATCGGAGGAAATAAGATGGCATTATATAGTGAAAAGGTTATGGATCATTTCAGAAATCCAAGAAATGTGGGCGTAATTGAGGATGCAAACGGTGTCGGAGAAGTCGGAAATGCGGTGTGCGGAGACATCATGAAGATTTATCTTAAAATCAACTCCGATGAAGTGATTGAGGATGTCAAATTTGAGACATTTGGATGCGGAAGTGCAATCGCATCAAGTTCAATGGCTACGCAGATGATTAAGGGAAAGCCTGTGTCAGAGGCACTTAAGCTTACGAATCAGGCGGTGACTGAAGCACTTGACGGCCTTCCGCCGCATAAGGTCCACTGTTCTGTTCTTGCTGAAGAAGCAATTAAAAAAGCAGTGAATGATTATTATGAAAACAATAAGTAAAAGTTTTGCCCGTCTTTTTGACGGGCTTTTATTATATATAAAATATGTTATCTGCTGTACTTTCAGTCGACCCTGAATGTAATGTTACTGTTTTTTCCAGGGGTTGAACAGTAACAAATTGCAATAAATCATATTGCGAGTCCGTTTTTACAGTTAAGAAAAACAGAATGAAATATTAAATGTCTTGCAATCTACATGAAATTACGTTAAAATCACGCCATACACACATAATTCATATTTAAAACTTATTAAGAATTTCAGTACGGCAAACCTTGTAATAGTAGGTATTTAGATGTACATTTCGCCGCGAATTCCTAAGTTTAAAGGGGCAATGGAACACTTATTTATTATTTTTGAAAGGAGGATAATACTAAGTGAAAAGAATAATGAAGGAGGGTTGTAAATGCCGAATATTATGCCAACACCTGATGTTGCCTTAATTGAGTTTTTTAAAAACAATGAGGTCTTTGCCGGTTTATTTAATGGATACTTCTTTAATAATGAGCCGGTCATCAAAGCTAGTGAATTAGAACCTGGCGATACCGCTTACGCAGATACAATAAAAATTAATGACAGGAAGCATAAATTCAAGACAGAAAAGATTAAAAAATATAGGGATAATATCAGAAGGACATCTATAGGATATTTAGTAATTCTTGGAATCGAAGACCAGAACACAATTCACTACTCTATGCCTGTAAGAAAAATCTTATATGATGCACTCGGTTACAGTTCGGAATTATCAGCATTAGGAAATATAAGGGACAAGACAGAATGGACCGTTGATGAATACTTATCTAATGTCAGGAAGGGAACAAAAATAACACCTATAATTACTGTTGTATTCTATACTGGAGAAGATCCATGGGATGGACCAAGGTCACTCCATGATATGATGGATATTGACGAAAAAATCAAGCCCTTCGTCCCGGATTATCCATTGTATATTATTGACATCGGTCACGATAAAGATTTATTATTCAGTAACAAAGAACTAAACGATTTAAAAGAAACGCTATCTTCGATATATGCTAACACGTTTGATAAGAATGAATCTATGGTTGATAGTTCAATCTTTGCATTGTCGGGGGTTCTTGCGAGGAATAAGGAACTATATTTTCAAGCGATAGAATCGAAAGGAGGAGAACAACCAGTGTGCAGAGTATTAGACGAAAGAGATGCCAGAATTAGAAGCGAAAGTGCTTCTGAACTAAAAAGATTGAATGAAGTGATAGAACAAAAAGAAGAATTATTGGCCAACAAGGATAAGGAAATCGAGGAGTTAAAACGGATAATAGCAGCTACAAAGCAATAAGCTCTTAATTTAAAACCAAGGGCCCTATAGAAATATCTGTAGGGCTTTTGTTATATATAAAAATATGTTATCTACTGTACTTTCGAGTGAATCCTGAATGTAATGTTACTGTTTTTCCAGGGGATGAACAGTAACAAATTGCAATAAATCATATTGCGAGTCCGTTTTTTTTGACAGATAAGAGAAATAGAATTGAATCAGTAAAGGTGGAGAATGGCAGATAGAAATTTTCAGAAGATGCAATAGAAACTATGGCGTATAAGATGTAATGGGGTGGAGTGAGTTACTTTATTTTAATGCTTCCTTAAGCATGTTGTAACGGTCTTTCTTTTCACCGTTGCCGAAATGATTAGGCATTTCACGGTCCTGTAGAAGGAGCGGCGTATAATCAAGATCTTTAGCTTTTTCACCAAATTGTTCGCTTGTTAAGTCAAAGATTATGCCGTTAACTACATTATAACAGTGAATACCGGAAGCTGTTTTTACACCATACACCTCGCCGCCGAATATATCCTGGGCAAGGAAAGCAGTAATAGAGCATTGTCCCAGAGTTGGATTATCTTCAGACCATTCAGAACGAAGTCTAGGTGCGCATGTATCAATAGACCAGGCATTTAACAGTTTATCGTAAAGGTCTATAGCAGTAGTTACACCATATTCATTTTCAGGAGCCACGACTCCGGTGGCATTTTCATTTCCATAAAATTTATAAGCCATGATAATTCACCTTTATTCTTCCTAAATAATAACAAACGGTTTATCTTTCATATATTGAGGGGCGTTTTAAAGAATTAGAGAGCTAACTGCTATTATAATATTCAGATTAGCAAAATTGCAAACATGAAATTCAAAGTGATTAGGAGCTAAATTAACTTTTGAAATCTGAGATATTATGCAATTTGTGGTCGTTATAAGATTTATATTCAAGAACGGATTTGAAGCGAGAGTATAGAAATGGGATTTGTGGCACTCGGGCAGAAATGCCTGGGTGCTTTTTCGCTGGAAAATAACAGTTATTATGATAGAATATTATGTTGTATGAGCGAAAGTAAAGGAACGCTAAAATTTGAATTTGTACCTTGTTTCAGGGTACACAATATAATAAGAAATAAAGCAGTTTAGAAGCAAAAGAATTAATGGATAATAAGGAAAGCAGTGCTATCATACTTGATGTAAGAAGGCCTGATTAAGAATAAACTTATCCTTGTTTACTGCAGAAGTGGCAGAAGATCAAAGGAAGCTGCAGGAAAACTTGTAAGTATGGGGCATACAGATATTAAGGAGTTTGGAGGTATTATTGACTGGCCATATGGCACGGTTAAATAAAACATGAAATATTTAAAGACTTTGCAGGCAAAGTTCATAGATAGACCTAACCGATTTATTGCGCATGTAGATCTAAATGGTATAGTAGAAACAGTTCACGTAAAAAATACAGGTCGCTGCAAGGAACTTCTTATTAAAGGAGTTACTGTAATACTAGAAGAATCTGATAATGAGTCAAGAAAGACAAAGTATGATCTGATCGCGGTATATAAAGAAAACTTCGGACTTATAAATATTGATTCTCAGGCTCCTAATAAGGTTGCAAAAGAATGGCTTGAAAGTAAAGATTATACGTATATAAAGCCAGAATATACATATGGCAACTCACGAATTGACTTCTATATGGAAAAAGATGATAGAAAGTATCTTATGGAAGTTAAGGGTTGTACTCTTGAAAGAGACGGTATCGGATATTTTCCAGACGCACCTACAGAACGTGGTGTTAAGCATATCTATGAACTAATAAAAGCAAAAGAAGATGGTTATGAGGTATCACTTGCATTTGTGATTCAGATGGAGGGGGTTAATGAAGTGCTTCCAAATATTGAAACACATCCTGAGTTTGGTGTTGCTATAGATGATGCTAAAAAAGCAGGTGTAAACATTGTATTTATAAAATGCAGGGTATATGAGAACCGTCTTGAATATATAGAATAGTGTTGAAAAGAATAATTAGGGCAAAATAAAGAAGGAGCGTAATAGTTATGAGTAGAATTAATTTAGGCGCGAAGCCTTACACAACACCACAGCCAGTGTGGATTTTAGCAGCATATGATGAAAATGGTGTGGCAAATGCTATGAATGTAGCATGGGGTGCTGGCAAAATCTTCATGTAATATGGAAAGGTCTTAAATATGGTTTTATATATTAATGCTTGTGTAAGAGATGAATCAAGAACTGACAGACTTGCGAGAGTTCTATTAGATAAAATGGGTAATTATACAGAACTAAAGCTTTCTGAAGAAGGCCTTAAATCACTTGATAAAGAATCTCTTGAATATCGTTCAGAGCTTATAGCTAAAGGTCAGTTTGACAATGATATATTTAAATATGCCCGTCAGTTTGCGGATGCAGACGTCATTGTGATATCAGCTCCATTCTGGGACATGTCTTTTCCAGCAATATTAAAAACTTATATTGAAAATATTTATATAACAGGTCTTGTATCAAAGTATGGTGAAGACGGTAGACCGGTTGGCTTATGCAAAGCATCAAAGCTTTATTATGTCACAACTGCAGGTGGTCCTTACGTTGGTAAATATAGCTATGACTATATAAAAGACCTTGCTTTAGGCACTTTTGGTATTAAGGATACTGAGCTTATCTACGCTGAAATGCTTGATATAGCTGGCAACGATCCGGAAAAAATACTCGATGAAGTAATTGATGTAATTGAAAAGAAACAGGTGTAGATATGTTTTTTATGATGGGTATAACTGATGGCAGAAAGGTATTTGACTTTACACAGACTGTCATCTGCAATATTTGCGGTAAATATGGCAGGTATCAGGTCTTTATGACGTATACAGTACTATCTTTATTTTTTATTCCTTGCTTTAAGTGGAATAAGCGGTTTTACGTACAGACTAGCTGCTGTAATACCTTATATGAGCTTGATCCAGAAATTGGTAAACGAATAGCAAAGGGTGAAAGTCTTGAAATACGGCCTGATGATCTAACGAAGGTTAATATTCCAGGGTATTCTAATACATATAAAAGATGCAGTAACTGTGGTTATGAGACAAATGAAGACTTTGAATTCTGTCCAAAGTGCGGCATAAAGTTTTAGGGGTAGAGCGGTGAAAGTAAGAAAATCTACAGAATCTGATTTCAATAGAATCATGCAAATATATGCTTATGCCAGAGACTTTATGGCAAAGAATGGTAATCCAAATCAGTGGGGTCCTACAAACTGGCCACCTGAAGAGCTTATTCATAATGATATTAAAGAAGGGAACAGCTACGTCTGCGTAAATGATGATGATAAAGTTATAGGTGTTTTCTTCTATACTCAGGGTAATAATATTGAACCTACGTATTTTGATATAACTGATGGTGACTGGTTAGGTGACAGTTCATATGGAGTCGTACATAGAATCGCTGGTGACGGCTCTAAAAAAGGTATCGGTACCTTCTGTATAAACTGGGCATTTGAGCAGTGTGGTCATCTTCGTATGGATACTCATGGAGACAACAAAGTCATGCAGAGCCTTCTTACAAAACTTGGGTTTATTCATTGCGGCACAATTTATGTTGAAGAAGATGACTATCCAAGACTTGCTTACGAAAAGATGAATAAAAGTGTATAATAACCATATGGTTAGTTTAATTGTTAAAAACATAATTAAAGAAGATTTTGGTTGCGAAGGTCGTCCTGACGGACAGAAACCTAAATGTAAAGTTATCCTTCGCGACTTCAGTGGTAATGAAATGAACGTATTTATTGATGATGAAGAACTGTATTCAAAGAATATAAATACAGGCGATCATGTTCATTTCGTTGGTGAGGAGATATTTAAGGACTAATAACTATCACTTTTTTCATATTCTTCATCGTTCTTTTGAGATGGTGATGGAAAAACCAGCACTTCATACTTGTGATTGCCCCAGGGAGGATCCACCACGGATTATTAGAAAATATGTATATGAAAAAAACAGTATGCCCGAAATGCAAATCTGAAAATGTAATACCGGTAAGATACGGAGAAGTCAGCAATGAAGCAGTAATAAATGGCAAAATCAAACGGGGAAGCCCATATATGAATATAGATGGATGCAAAATGCCTGATAAATACTGTAAAGATTGCAAGTATGAATGGAGCATGGACCATTTTGTGGCTGAGGATATTGTTAAAGTCAGATTCCGGTACTGGAATAATTTTAGAATTTATCAGGATGATTTTACTGAAGAAGGTCAGTGGGCATTTGAGATATTACCGGATGGAACAATAAAGTATTATTCATATCCGAGTATCGGAAGAAGAGTTCTTGATAAAATGAAGGTAATTGTGCCAAAGGAAAAGGTGACAGATTTCTATAATGAGGTAATCTGGCTGTACCGCCCCTGGACTGTAATTGAAAAATGCATGGTTTCTGATGGTTCAAGTTATGAGCTTACAATCACGTATAAAGATAACAGAAAAAGGAAATTTCATGGTGATGTAGGTGGCGGAACAGTTGATAATACAGTGATAGAGTTTCTAAAGACAATTCCTGAGTTAGCAGAAAAGATATAGGTGAACGTATTAATTTCTTGGAAGGGGGCGGAATGGTAAGCATATTCCTAATTTGGCACAAGCACACAGGCGCAAAATCCGGGTTTAGGCTGATAGCAGTAGATAGTAAGATTTTTGCCAATCTCCGGGCTGTAATCAGAAAGTGTACGATTTGAACCATTCAAAGCTACATCGGAATAAGCAACAAGCCACTTTCTGTCGCCATTTTTAAACACCTCATAAAAAGAACGGTTTAGCATCTTTTCAATAGGGATGCCCTCCACCACTTCCATTTGCTTGTTGCAGTAGCGGAAAATAAAGTCAACCCCGTGCCCGTTTTCATCAAAGATAAGTTCAATTACACAGTATGCAACGGGCATATTGTTTAAGATGTCGCATTTATCAAGAAAGCTAAGCGGTAAAAGGTTTTCCACCTTAGCATTCTTTACATTCTGTTCCATTTCCTTCTTAAGTTTTCTGTGGGTACTTAAGTATCTTGTTCTGCCCTGAAAAGTCTTTCCATCAATCATTGTATATACGCCGTCATGGCTTATATTTAGAATTTTGTCGCGGCGTACAATGGCATTTCTTGTAATGGAAATAAAATCATCTTTTGGAAGAAATGCAAGCACTTCCCTAAAGGGAGTTGAGGTTGAAACCTCAATACCGGGATCCTTGCAAACAATGGTTTTTCTGCCATGATGATAAATATATAGTATTTTTTCAATTTCTATGTCATTTCTTTTAAAAAATCTGTTAAGATCAGCCATAAATTTCCCTTCCCAGTACATAAATAATATGCGCATATTACCATTATATTGCTTAAAATACAAGCCATAACGGGAAGATGCAACGATTTAATTGCACTTAAGGCATAAAATCTTACAAAAGAGACCTAAAAGCACGATAAGGCACCTGTAGGCAATGCATTTCTTGTATTTTGTGCTATTTTATTGTATGATAAATTAGATAAAGTGTAACATTTCGGATGATGAAAATTACCGTAAACATATGATACGGGGATAAAATATTCCCCTATTGAATGGAGGAAAGTGCAATGGAAAAATTCTGCGTGAAAGGATATCTAAAAAGAAGCGGGAAGCGAGTGCTTTCTATCCTTTTGTGTGCATGCATGATTGGAACGATGATTCCGATTACAGCAATGGCAGAGACAGAAGGAACTTCCATGCCTTCAAACGGTGAGGTAACATGTACCTGCGCTACCCTTTGTACAGAAGATAAAGTAAGCTCAGACTGCCCGCTCTGTGGGGCAGAAGAAGCTGATTTAAGTAAGTGCACAGGTAAGGTGCAGTCTGAAAATAATGAAAATCAGCTGAATACCGGTGAGAGTGAAGAGGCAAAAAACGAAACAGAATTAACAATCACTGCATGGGAGTGGATTGATGAAGAGGAATTAATAAATCCTGAAACCGGAATACTGGCTCTTCCTTTTGCAAATGAGGAAACCCCGGCATTCTTTAATGATGTTGTAGCATTACTGCCAACACAGATTCAGGCAACGGTAGTAAATGCAGAGGATATCGAAGCTAAAGCTACATCGGAGACCATCACCCTGGGAGACTGGTCATGTGAGGAGTATCCAAAAGAAGGTGCATATAGTGAAAGCTATACCTTTGCTGCAGCTTTGCCTGAAGGCTATGTGCTTTCTTATGAAGCTAAGGCACTTAACGTTTTGGTGGAGCTTGGTGGAGCGCAGATGTTGAATATTACCGGCGTTAGCTACCTCTCCTGTGATAAAAATGGCACAAACTGGACGGAAAAGACCTGCAACGATGCTATCGAAGTGACAAGCGAAGATACCAAATGGGAAACTAGTGGAAACGAAACTTGGTATGTGGTGCAGGGTGATGTGAAAATCAATCGAGATCTCGAAGTTTTGGGAAATGTTCACTTGATTCTGACGGATAAAAGTAGTCTAGATGTTCAAGGAAGCATTCTTGTGCGAAAGTCCCAAAACAGCAGTCTTACTATCTATGGACAGTCGACACCGGAGGTGGATGAAGAAGGTTACTTGACTAACAACACGGGCAAGCTCAAAGTTAGTGGAAAAACAAAATCTTTTAGTGGAATTGGTGGTGGAGGCGTAAAAGGTGTAACAAGTAATGCAGGATCCATTACTATTAATGGCGGCGTTATCTACGCCACCGGGGGATCAGGCGGAGCCGGCATCGGCGGCGGTAATCATGGAAATGGCGGCAACATTACGATAAACGGCGGTATGGTTACTGCCACCGGGGACTCAGATGGAGCCGGCATCGGTGGCGGGGATGGCGGCGCCGGAGGCAATATTATTATCAATGGTGGATCCATCAACGCCAAAGGCGGATTTCGTGCAGCGGGCATTGGTGGAGGTACATCGGGACAAGGTGGAACCATAAATATTAATGGTGGTGACATCAAAGCAACTGGCGGTGAGGACAGTGCAGGAATAGGTGGTAGCTATGGAGATACCGGAACTTCCGCCGGAGATATTTTCATAAGCGGTGGTACGATAACGGCTACAGGAAGAAAGGGAGGAGCTGGCATCGGTAGTGGATATAATAATGCTGAAGGCGGTAAAATTATCATAAGCGGCGGTACGGTCACTGCTATAGGTGATAAATCAAAAGGTATCGGTTTTTCCAATGATAGTTCTGACAATACCATTACCATAAGTGGCGGTATGGTTACTGCCCAGGGGGGTACCTTTGCAATCTACATGTATGGTGGAACATTCAGCACCGGCGAAAACGGGACAGCAGTAGTCTTTGCCGAAGGGAATGGCATTTACGGATGGGATAGTATTGATAAGTCCAAACTAAATGGTACCATATTTAATAAAGGGACTGGCATCGTCTACGGAAATCAGATACTGAACTCTAATTTAATCATTCCGGATAACGCGACGCTAAATGTGCAAGATGGTGTAACATTCACTGTGAGCGATGGTGTAAATGTAATCAACAATGGAATTATTAAAGTGGATGGCACAATGGATCAAGCAAGTGCAGAAAGGGTTTTGAAGAATCCACCGTCATATAGGTTAGCTGTTACTGCTGGAAATGTTGAGGGAAAAGAATTAGATAGCAAAAACGCTGGAGAGAATATATATTATATCAATTACAAAGATAATATATCTGTAATTGCAAATGAAGCACCTTCCGGAAAAGAATTGATTGGATGGAATGTCACGGGCGTAGCGTATACTCCACAAAAAACGTCACCGTTATTATTCAGTATGCCTGCCAACACAGTTTCCGTGGAATCCAAATATGCACCTAAAGCACCTACGCCGGTTATCAATATTACAACATTTACTGCAGATAAGATTACAATACAAGCTTTATCAGAAACGAATCAATATGGCGATGCAGAGTATAGCATAGATGGTACTAATTGGCAGAAATCCAATACTTTTACAGGTTTGGAAGCTGATACAACATATATTGTTCGTGCACGATATTTGGGAAATGATAATTACGCAGAGTCAGATGCGGGAAGCAAAGAAGTAAAAACAAAGAAATGGGCAGAGGAAATAACAGAGCCAACTGGTTTGACGGCTACTTATGGTCAGAAATTAGGGGATATTAGTTTTGAGGTATCTGGTTGGAGTTGGAAAGAACCGGCGACGGTAGTGAGCATGAACGAAAGTGAGTATATGGCACAGTTTGCACCAGCAGATACTGCTGAATATGATTATTCGAATTTGAAGGGATATCGCTTAGATGCAGATACTGTCTATATAGATCGGAAATTATCAGTGGAAGTATCAAAGGCAACCCCTACGATTGCATGGGGCGCTACTTCACAGTCAGCAACCTATACCGGAACTGAAATTGCTACGGGTAAGCTGACAGCACCTACTGTCACTTTAGTAAATAGCGAAATGTATAGTGGAGAGATTTACTATTCTTATAGGGTGCAGGGTTCTTCGGATGCCTTTACATCCGGTCTACCGACTGCTATTGGAACCTACGAGGTGAAGGCAAGTATTGCTGCAGACGGAAACTATATGGCAGCTGAGACAGCAAGCACCTTGACGCTTACTATTGACTGGTTGCAAACAGATGCAGCCGCAGTACTTACAAATCAGAATAATCTTCTTTTAAGTAGCAATGACTGGTGGGCACAAAGCGTGACCTTTAAGGCACTGGATGGATTTACCATCAGTAATAGTGTAGATGGGACTTATGAGTCATCCTTTGATTATGATGAGCAAACAGGAGCTGATGGAACAGCAGTCACCTATTATCTGAAGAACAGTTATGGTGAGATTGCACAAAAGACGGCAATGGTTCGCATTGACAAAACAGCACCGACCTGGCCGGAAAACGGAGGAATCCGTGTGAAGGAAAACTGGTGGAAGAAACTGGTAAATACCATTTCCTTTGATCTGTTCTATAAAGATGCGACGGTGGATGTGAAGGTATGCGCGAAGGATAACTTAAGCGGTATTGATGCATATTACTATTATGTGGATACGACAGGTAGCACCACGGTATTGAGTTACGATGTATTGGATACAAGGAACTTTACGAAAGTAGATGGATTCGGAGCCCAGACACTGATATCTCTTGCTTCGGAAAATAAATACGTGGTCTACGCCTATGCAGTAGATAATGCTGGTAACAGGAGCGACTATGTCTGCTCAGACGGCGTGGTACTTGATCGGACTTCACCGACAATCGGTGGCGTTACGACACCAAGCAAGGAAGAACTGACACTGACAGATATCGGTGCAAAGATCAGCTTTACCGGAAGTGAAGCAGGAAACTGTTTCTATATGGTAAGGAAAAGCGGCGAGACAGCACCGGTTTCCATTGATGGCTTTGCAACTTCAAGCGAGAACAGCCAGGGAATGACTGTTTGGACCGCAAAAGAGGGTGTGTCTTCTGTAGAAATGACAACAGAAGCAAAGCAGATTACATTGAGTAGCTTAGACCCGAATACGAGATATACCTTGTATCTGGCGGCAGTGGACAAGGCAGGCAACAGTACCACAACCACAGTCTACAGCAAGACCTTTACCACCTGCAAGACCATGCCGACGATCACTACAAATCCTTCCATCAGCGGAACCTACGGTCAGAAGGTGGAAGATATGATACTGATAGGTGGCGTGGCAAAGGTTGGAAGCGACGTGATTACCGGTACATGGGCAGTCACCGACAGCAACAAGGCAAATGTTCCGACTGTGGGAACAACAGATACCTATCAGGTGACCTTTACCCCGGATGCGTCCTACAATGACATCTATGACACTGTGATCGTCCCTGTGAAGCCGACGGTAAGTAAGAGAGCAATCACAGTGGCGGCAGACGATAAGACGAAGATTTATGGACAGGATAATCCAGAGCTTACCTTTAAAATCAAAGAAGGCACCTTGGCATCCGGTGATAATAACACTGCGCTTGGTATCACCTTAACCTGCGCAGCAAATGAAAGCTCTCCTGTAAAAGCAGGCGGTTATGCGATTACCGGCACTTCAAACAGTGCTAACTATCAGGTGACCGTGATCCCGGGTGTACTGACTATTACAAAGGCAACCCCGACGATTACCGCAACGGCTAGTTATTCTAGAACCTATGGAGATATCAAATTCTTCCTGAATGCAGTGTACGACAGTGCTGAGGCGAGCTTACAGTATGCGGTGACAGAAAGCAAGGATCCAAGCAACACTGAAGTAGAAAATGATGTCATCGTATCTGTTGATGCAAGAGGTTATGTGACCATTAAGGGAGCTGGAAGTGCAACAATTACCGCATCCCTTCCTGAGACTGCAAATTACAATGCAGTAAGCAAGTATATTACAATAACGGTAAATAAGGCAGCCAATGCTCCAAATATGCCAGGAACAAGCATTAATGCATCAAATAGATGTAATACAGTAGGAGATGTGCCGTTACCTAGTGGCTGGGTATGGCAGGAGTCATACAGGGATAAAGAACTTACAACAACCGTATCAAGGCCAGAGGGAATCCCAGTAGAAACAGAAGTATTAGCGACTGCAGAGTATATTGGAGCAGACAAGGCAAACTATATAAATACTACTGTGACTGTCAGCATCACAAGGTCTGCATGCGATCATATTGCAGGAGATATCCTGTATACCGATACCGGAAATGGCGAAAAGGCTCCAACATGTACTGAAGACGGAAAAGGACACATAGAGTGTAGAATCTGTAAGGAAACCATCGAGTCCGGAATTGTTGTTAAAGCAGCACATAAATTTAGCAGTGCATGGACCATCGATGTACCGGCTACCACAACTTCAGAGGGAAGCAAGAGCCATCATTGCAGTGTTTGTGGTGAGAAGAATGATGTGACCGTTATTCCTAAGCTTGTCATCAGCGGTGGTGGCGACAGTGGTAATGCGGGTGATAGTTCAGATAACGATGGTGACAATAATGACAGTGGTAACGCAGGAAGCATTACGGATTTGGGAATTGGAAATATTACTAAGCCAACGATAAAACCGATAGTGATACCGGGTTCATTTACACAGGAAATAAATCTATCACCTGGAATCGGAAATAATATTAAACCGGCTACAAATACTGAAGATAATATCGAGGAACCTTTTATTAAGGGTGAAAACGGTAAAGAAGGCTGGGATGTAATCCGTGCTGAAGTAAATCAGGTGAATGACGGTGATACAGTTACCGTAGATATGAATGGTGCCGCAGTTGTACCAAGTGATGTTCTTAGTGAAATCAAAGGAAAAGATATTACTATTGTATTCGATATGGGTAATGGAATCACATGGAGTGTTAACGGACAAAGTATTACAGGTGATGCAATTGGTGATATTGACTTTAGTGTAACGACTAATACTAATTCCATCCCGGTAGATATAATTAATAACATAACCGGTGAGCGATACAGTAAGCAGATAAGCCTGTCGTATGATGGAGAATTTGGATTTACTGCAGTGCTTTCCATCAACATGGAAGCAGAGAACGCAGGTCTTTTTGCAAATCTGTTCTACTATAACGAAAATACTGGAGAGATGGAATTTATCTGTTACGATGAGATTGCAGCGGATGGCACGGCAGAGCTTACATTTACCCATGCTTCTGATTATGCAATTGTAATTGACAAAGAACCGATGGATGGTGTATCAGATGGCGAAGTAGTAAATGGAGAAACTGATTCTGATGAAGAAATATATACAATAGAAAAAGATAAGAAGGATACGCAGAATGTTACAGATGCTAAAAACGATGCAGGAACCCCTTGGTGGATAATAATAATTTACATTGTAGTAATACTAATCGGTCTTGGAGCATTCATTGTAATAAAGAAAAAGAAATCAGAAAATCTAATTAATTAATTATTTTAGGCTGGGGTCAGATGACCCCGCCTTTTTAATTTGGACTATAATGATTGGTCTTTCTATTCATTTAGTGTAGATAATGCTGATTCAAGATTTTTTAATTCTGTTTCATGCTGCTTCCATGTAGATGTAAGAGAAGATTTTGTTTCTTTTATGAGTAACCTCTTTTCAGAAATAGCTTCCTCAATATCTTTTATTTTATTAATCGAAGCGTAGGCATGAGCTGCAGCTTTCAGGTTAGAAACATTTGCCCAGCGAAGCAGGGAAGGAGATGATAACATCTTATCGGTGGACGTATCAATGAGAGTTTGTAGAGGAACTTTTGTGATATCTTTAGGTGCTCTTTTTATGATATCATCCATGATCAATGGGCGGCACTTTTTGGGTGTCGCCTTTTAACTCTTGTAGGACTTGATGAGGCAGGTAGACCTTCACCTATCCCAAAACTCACCTTGATTTCAGATGAAGATAAAGAAGAGTGGGGTAGAGCACAGAAACGTAGAGAAATAAGAATGGAGCAGGCTAAAGAAGGTTTCCATTTCTATTAGTGTAGTATTCCAGGTTAGAATATATTAAGGAAAGAGTTTATGTCTATATATACAGATAGTCCTGTTATAGAAGTAAATACACATGGCCTATACGTTGAAGAAGCCCTAAAAGCAGTCGATAAAGCAGTAAAGTCAGCTGGTAAGGGTGTATACAAGATTAAGGTAATACATGGTTTCAATCGTGGCACAGCAATTAGAACTGCTATATATGATGAATATAAATATGGCGATGATCCTAAGATAAAAAGAGTAGCTAATGGTGATAATCCAGGTATAACAGAACTAATTCTAAGGGAAATGTACTAGCAGAGTGAGAAATGCTAAAGCTTACACAATAGGCTATAAACCAGAGATTTGGAAAGAATGGAGTTAAGAAATGTCAAACGAACTTGATATTAATGAAGTATTAAAGACGATTCCACCTGAAATGGTAGAAGATATGAAAAAGCAGGCTGAAAAGTATGGTTTTCCTTTTGAGGAATATGTTCAGTCTGTTCTTGGTGCAATTGTTATGGATCCAGATCTAGGAGCATATTAACATGAAACACAGAATTGCAGTTATATCAGATACTCATGGCCTTATTCGTGATGAGGTTAGAGAGGTATTAAAAACTTGTGAAATAATATTTCATGGCGGTGATATAAATACTCAGGAAATTATCAATGAACTAAAAGAAATTGCTACATTATACATAGTACGTGGGAATAATGATAAAGACTGGGCAGAAAATATTCCGGAGACGATTAATGAAACTGTTTTTGGCTTCAGCTTCTTTATGTGTCATAAAATGTCTGATATCAAAAAGTCAGGTATTCCAGAGAATACAGATTTTGTTATATATGGGCACTCTCATAAGTATGAAACTTATGAAGATAATGGAATCTTTTATATCAATCCAGGTAGCCCAGGACCAAGACGTTTCCATCAGCCTGTTACTATGGCAGTACTTACTGTAGATGATGCTGACAGATCGTATGAAATCGAAAAAATTGATATGTCTCCAGTTCTTGGTAAAAATACAGTTAAAGGTTCTATAACATCAAAAGATTTAGATAAGATTGTTGCACTTATCATTAATGATATGAATTCAGGTAAGTCTATTACAGAAACTGCTGAAAGAAACCGTGTCGAAAAGGACCTTGTTGAAAGCATTTACAGAATGTATTCAACACATCAGGGTATAGATACAGCTGGTATTATAGACAGGCTTGAACTTAGGAATATATATAGTAAATAAATGTACTGTTGTTAACGGTCGGTTTTGTCCGCAATCAGTCAGAAGTTTTTGTCCGATAGTT